>Ga0181573_10001185_pt1 | contig 26059 bp, 16 predicted proteins | sample 101ome_25_FD_148643 | JGI IMG/M metagenome (GOLD analysis project Ga0181573, IMG submission 148643) | Coastal salt marsh microbial communities from the Groves Creek Marsh, Skidaway Island, Georgia - 101409BT metaG (spades assembly) | ecosystem: Environmental > Aquatic > Marine > Intertidal zone...
AAAAAAAAAAAACCAAGAAAAAAGGAACGGCGGGGTTCTTGGGCGGGGTTCGCGGCTTACCCGAACGCGATCGCCTTCAGTAAAACCCTGTCGTCCTCGCTGACGAACATCCTGTTCAGGTTGAGCGGCGTGCGATCGCCGATCCCCGCCACGGGGCACGAGGACGAGGTGCAGAACGGATTCGGGATGGCCACCAGGGGCGCCTCGCCGCGGTAGACGTCGCGCAGGTGCCTGATCGGTATGTCGTTGGCGCCGCCAACGCGCCACGTGTACGCATCATCGTCCTCGTCAAAGTCCAGGTCGTCCTTGTAGTTGGGCGCGACGACCGCGCGGGTCACGTGGGCCGCGGACGAGCGTGAACCGACGACGCGTGGAGCGCCTCCCAAACGGCGGGAAAGGACGGACGCTTTATTGATGACATCGTTGGTCGCCCCGGGGACGCGGGCGGATGCGGGGGACGGGGAGAGCGACGCGCGGGGTTTGAGCGTGAATTTGAGCCGCACGCGGTGCGTGAGCAGATCGCGGCCGAGAGGGCACGATACGGCCCCGACTGCACCACTCACGGCAGCCATGAGACGAGCGATTATGACTCAGCCCACGGTTTTTTCCCCAGCTTTCCTCACATCAAGAAACCCGGGTTCCTACTGGGACGCGGTGCAAAAAACTGAGTATGGGGCTAACTTTTTATGGGTCTGAGTGGTATGTTACCTGTGCTATGATGCTTTATGCACAATGCAGCTATTTCACACGCGCGCTATTGCATCTTTGATACGCGTGTGACGATCGTTCAGGCGTCGTGGGACTTGCCGCGAAGCGATCTTCGCGTCGCGGGAGTTTCCGTCCCCCCGTCTGCCCTCGCGCGAACTCGTCTCAGGTACCGCCACCTCCGCATCCTCGAGAACTGTTTCTTGACCGGCCCGGGCGTCAGCGCCCGGAACCCCCGCCCGTCAAACACCGCCAGCGCCAGCGGGAAAGCCAGCATCGTCAGCCATCCCTTCGTGACGTCCTCCATCCGCCACACCAAGCCCAGCATGCTGGTGTCGGCCTCGTTCACCTTGAGGTTGTGATCCAGCACGTACCTCAACGCCACGGTGGTGCAGTGCAGGAACCAGTGAAACCCCGGCGAGTAGTACGGCTGACCTATGTAGTATATGAGCGTGAACATGCACGGCGTGACCACGTGGTTGAGGTTCGTCACGCCGACGCCGTTGAGGTACAGCTGTGCCGCCGACTTGCGCACGAACGGATCGCCCACGATGTCGAACATCCCCGCGCGAGTCATTGACTTGACCGTGTTGTATCGCAGAAAGTTCATCGAGTACCGCACGATAATCTGAACCACGAGGAAGACGTTGATGACCGCCTCGCGACACGACGCGCTGCACCGGGCGCCGACGCTCGGCGAGGCGAGGGCGAGGCAACACGCCGCGAGGAACCCGAAGACGAGCGCGATCCACCTGAAGACGAAGCGGGTGACGTCGAGGTCGTCGAGAGCCTGCGCCGCGTACGGGTTGGCGCTCCCGCGGAAATCGCCCGCCATCTCGTTCATCGTCTTTCGCAGCAGCATGCCGCGGCTTATGATGAACACCACGACCATGAGGAAGCCCGCGCAGCACCGCAAGAGGTGTCGGGTGAGCGCCGCCTCGCGCTGCCTGGTCGCGCGGGTTATCATCACCTCCCCGTGCCCTTTGCGCCAGGCGGCCAAGTTCTCGCTCCCCAACGCCAACACTCTCTTCCTGAACCGCCCGGAGGTGAACAGCGTCAGTGTGTCGAACATCGGGAGGACAATGTGCTCCAGAAACCCCGCCTGGTGCGCGAAGTAGTTCGCCAGCGCACCCTCCCTCGTCGTCGGCGTCGTCTGTTCCACCCGCTCGCGCATCTCCCGCTCGCCCTGCTTCAGGTTCTCCATCATGATTCGGTAGCCCCAAAAGTCGGCGCGGGGCAGGTCCATGACGAGGCCGCTGAGGTCCGCGCACTTCATGCAGATGATCAGCAGCATCTCGCGTCTCTCGGTGTCCAGCCTGCGCGCGCGGACGAGCGCGGGCGCCCTGTCCGCTCGCTCGCCCCCGAAACGGCGGAGCTGGGTGATGCCCCCCGCGCCGGCCAAGCCGTCCGCGTCCGATCCCCTCGCGCTGTCGCCCTGGCGGAGGAAGACGCCCGCGCCCACGCTCCCGCCCGCGAGCTCCTCGACCCACCACTGGAACTCGCCCACGAGGTGCTTGTGCCTGCTCATGTCCGTCGCGAGCACGATGTCGTTCAGCAGCCTGAAAAATTGCGCCCGAGCGCCCCCGGCTTCGGGGACGCACGACGCGATGCCGTCGGCGGGGTGCGTGACGATCTGCGCCAAGATCTGCGCGTGGTAGTGCTCCAGCGTGCTCTCCGTGTACAGCTTGTACAGCGCGTGGCGACTGTTCTGCAGGTACGCGTTGTTGACGCCGAAGTGCCCCGCGTCGTGCCCCAGCGCCGCGACGTAGAGCGCGAGGATCTCGAGCTTGGTGAACGGGCCGTGGCCGCACTCGACGATCTCCCTGGTCAGGCAGTGCGCCGCCGCGAGCACCTCCTGGCCGTGGAGCGCACAGTGGTAGGGCATCGCGCCGTAGCTGGCGTACATGTTCGCGAAGAACCTGCGCGCCAACCCGTCTTCGATGCCGAAGTGCATCAGCAGCCCGGCCTCGTGGAAGATCGCGAGGCATGTCTCGACGAACTCGAGCTCGTTGCCGTGGTACCCGTTGTAGGGGTTGAAACGGTTCTGGTCGTTGACGCGCAGGGCACCGGGGTAGTCCCATGGGTCGTATGGGTGCTCCATCGCGGGCATTTCAGCGGCCGCGGGCGCTCGACCCGGCGCGCGGAGCGAGGCCTCGAGGTCTCGGTCGGTTAACCGACAAGAGAACGTTTCCACGAGGGTCCGTAGAACGCCGCCGCCAGGGTGATGAAGCCGCGACACGGGGCGACCGCCTTTCTGTGCGCGTGCGGAGTCCGGCTCTGGGGCTGGATGGAAAAATCCCAAGGCCGCGATGCCGCGTGCGCGCCAATGGCGAGGAGTCCAGCGGACCGAAAACGAAGCAAACCCGAAGAACAACGCGTCTAATAAAATTCCTTTTGTGGGTAGCACTCCTAAGTCTGCTAGTGCTATGGTGTCGGTGACCTTTTTTTTTTTTTGTAGCGCGTCCCTGGGTGACCTTTTGTCGGTGACTGTCGGTCAGAGTTCGCGGCATTTTCAAAAACATCTGGGTAAAAAGCCATGCAGATGAGAAGTCTTATTTGGGATAGTGCCAGTGCTACGTCAGAGATAACGCGACGTCTGAGATATTTTAGGCACGTGGGAGCCTGTTCCCGAGAATGCATCGGAAACAGAAGGAAAAAGAACCTCCCATTCCCATCAACCCCTCTCCGCCCGTGGTCGGTTATCCGGCGCAAAAAAACTTGTGGACCACCCAGCCGGTGCTGTGAGGTCCCTGAAGCGTCGACCCGTGTCGAATCGCTCTCCGTGCCGCATTGCGCGCCCAAGCGGTGAGGCCCGAGCGAGACCCCGCTCCCGCACCGTCGCGCGCGCGAATCGAACTCGCCCCCGAGACACGCACGCGAGCGACGCGCACGTTCGCCGCAGACGCCTCGACGCGCTCCCGTTCCCACGCCGCGGCCGAGGAGTCGCCAGTGGTGATATCCCGTAGCATAATCTTGTGTGTCTGAAGAGCCGGTTTCCCGCCAGGACTCGATCGGAGGCGATGGCGACGGCTCCGCCCCCCGGGCCGTCCCAGCTCGCGGACACCGCGGCGATTACCCTCCCAAAGATCGACGTCGACTCCGGCGCGGTGAAGGACATGCTGAAGACCGGCATGTCGGAGTCCGAGGAGGTGCTCGAGTACCTCGGCGGAAGCATCGCGACCGATCTGAAGGCGGCCGCGGCCAAGGCGGCGACGCGCCGCGATCTGGCGCTCGGACCCAAGTCCAAGCTCGACGGCGCCGCTTTGAACGCGTCCATGGACGAGCTCGATCGTCGCGCCAAGGCCGTCGCGCCCTTCTGGGTCGGGCCGGGCGTCGACGACGCGCCTCCGCAGGCCGCGGCCGCTCCCGCGCTAAAGAAGAAGGCCGAGTCGCCGGCCAAGGAATCGGCGCCGCTCGCCCCGGCACCGAAGGCGGCCGCGTCGACCCCGGCAAAGCCCAAGCCGCCTCCGGCCAAGGCGGAGACTCCGGCCAAGCCTAAGCCACCGCCGCCCGCGCCCAAGAAGGCGCCCGCCGAGGCCCCGAAGAAGATGGCCATGCCCGAGCTGCCAAAGGTGAAGCTCCCGGCCGTGGACGTCAAGCTTCCCTCGATCCCCGTGCCGACCATCCCGGTCCCGGAGCTGGACGGCGTGGCGGAGGATGCGATCCGCGCGATTCGCGTCGCCATGTCCCGCGCGCCAAAGTACGACGACGACGACGACGACGACGACGGCGACGACGGCAACGGCGACACAGCTGGCGCCGGGTTTAATTTCGCGCCGAGCGTCGACGACGGCATCGACAAGGACGATCCGGAGTACCGCGAGATGGTCAAGACGCGTCGCAGGCGCCCGCCGCGCGCCGCGTCTCTCCCCGCGCCCCCGACGCCGGAGGAGAAGGAGGCCAGGCGCGCCGAGCGTTTGAAGGCGCGACGCGAGCGCGAGGAGCGCCGCGCGAAGGAAGACGCCCGGCGAGAGGCGACGGCGGCGAAGAGAATCGCCGACGCGCTCGCGGCGCCGCCCAAACCCGACCCGGCGTGGATGACCGCGAAGGGCACGGACATACTCGCCGTCGTCGAAGCCGTCGTCGCCAAGCACCCCAAGGGCGAGGCGGTCAAGAAGCCGCCGTCCGCGGGGAAGGGTAAGCGGCGGCCCGATCCCGCGCCATCCGCGGGGAAGGCCGAGAAGGCCGAGACGCCCGGCCCCACGGGCGCCGAGCTCTTCGACAGGTACGCCGTGATCGTCCAGGACAAGCTCGAGGACGTCGCCAAGAACCTCGGCCTGGCGGATCGAACCCCGGAGGATGAGGAAGCCGCCACCAAGGCTCGGCTCGAGAAGCGCGCGAGGGAGGTGGCCAAGGCGAAAGCCGCCGCCGACAAGGCCAAGGCGGACGCGGCCAAACGCGCGGAACGCGAGTTCGAGAGGGAGCGCGCCGCCAAGCGCGCCGCGGCGGAGAAGGAGGAGAAGGAGAAACGAGCCGCCGAGGACAAGGCTGAGCGCGAGCGCGAAGCGTCGGCAAAGGCTGCGGCTGAGGCGGAGGCCAAGGCCAAGCGCGAAGCCTCCGAGGCGAAGGCCAAGGCTGCCGCCGAGGAGCGCAAGAGGCGCGAGGCGTCGGAGCCCTCCGAGCCCGAGATCGAGGCCAAGGCTAAGGCCATCGAGAAGGAGGCCGAGGCGACGGACAAGGCCATCGCGTCGAAGGTTAAGGAGGCTGAGAAGGCTGCGAAGGAGAGCGAACGCGCGCTCGAGAAGCGCCAAAAGGAGGTGGACAGCCTCGAACTGGCGAAGCGTCAGAAGCTCAACAAGAAGCGTCGCGAGCTCGAGCGCGACGTCAAGGCCAAGGACCTCGACTTCGAGTTCAGGCTGCGCAACCTGGAGCGGGAGCGCAGGATCAAGCAGGACGCGCTCGAGCAGAAGCACCGCGATCTGGAGCGCGAGCTGGCGTGGCCGGTGAACAAGCTCGTGCCCGCGAACGCCACGAAGGAGGAGCGCAGGATCGCCAACCGCGAGGCGAACGAGCGGCTCAAGGCGCTGGCGCACCGGCGCAAGACGCTGGAGCGCGAGCACGAGGTGGTTTTGCAGTCCCTGACCAAGCGCCAGCGGGAGCTCGAACGGGAACGGGACATCGACGTCGCCGCCCGAGAGTCCCGATGGACCGCTCTGCACAGGGAGGACGACGAGCTCACGAGGTCCATCAAGGCTGAGCACGCGGAGGAGGTCAAGGCGCTCGAGGATGCCCGCGCGCGAGCCGAGAGGGCCGCCGAGCAGCGCCGCGCGGAGATTGAGCGCGACATCGCGGCCGGCGAAAAGGCCATCGAGGCCAAGCTCGAGACGCTCGAGACGGAACGCGCCGAGCTCGCGAAGCGACGCGAGGCGGCCGCGGTGGAGGAGCGCAGGCTCAAGGCGGAGGAGGACCGGAAGAACGCGGAGGAGGTGTCGCAGGAGATGAAGGCGACCAAGGAGCGGCTGGCGAAGAAACGAGCCGAGGAGGCGGAGAGGACGCGAAGGGAGCGGGAGAGGCGTGACGCGGAGCGGGCGAAGGAACGGGAGGAGAAGGCGGCGCGCGTCAAGGCCGAGGTGGACAAGGCGGCCGCCGAGCAGGCCAAGAAGCAGGCGGCGCTGGACAGCGCCAAGGCTGCGCGCGTCGCCGCCGCCAAATACGCCAAGGCGAAGGCGGACGCGGAGAGGGCAAAGTTCACGAAGGAAAAGGCGGAGGAACGCGCGAGGGCGGACAGGCTCAGAGCCGACGCCAAGGCGGCCGCCGCGGCGAAGAAAGCGCAGGAGAAGGCCAAGGAGGACAAGGCCAAGGCGGCGGAGAGGGCTAAAGCCGCGGCGATCAAGGCCAAGGCTGAGGAGAAGGTGCGGAGGGAGCGCGAGATGAAGGACGCGGAATCGGCCAGGGCCAAAGCCGCCGCCGACAAGGAGAAGAGACGCGTCGCCGCGGAGAAGGCCAAGGCGGCCGCCAAGGCTAAGCGCAAGGCGGACGTCAGAGCCGGTAAGGACGATTCGCACAAGCGCATCGACGCCAGCGTCCTCGCGGCGCTCGCGCTCGGCGCGGCGGGCGCGGTGCTCCTCGCCAACGTCCTGCCCAGGGGCGGCGGCGACTCGGGCAAGAAGAAGAAGAAGACCAAATCCAAGTCCGGCGGATCCAAGTCCGGCGCGTCCACCCCGGGATCCGTCTCGGGCGTCAGCGACGTGACGCTCGGGTCGTCGCTCAACACCACCCCCCGCACCGACGACATGACGCTGTCGGGATCGCATCACCTCGAGGTGACCAACTACCCCAGCTCGCTCAACACGACCCCAGCCGGCACCGGCACCCCGTTCTCCATCACCGGGACGGACGTGTCGTCCATCGGCGCTGGCAGCTCCGCGGCGAACACGGCGAGGACGATGGACAGCAAGCACTCGTCGCCGATGAAGTCGAACCGATCGGACAATAAATCCGACACTGGGCACATGTCCGACCTCGACGACCAGGACCTCGTCTCGCCGCCCAACACCGCGCGATCGGGCGAGGAAGGCCCGGGAGACGCGAACGCGAAAGAGAAGAAGGAACCTGAGAAGAACCGTCCGAGGGTCCCCAAGCTCCCGCTGTTCCGGCTGTTCGGCCGGGGCACGCCGCCGGGAAGCGCGAAGGAACCCGAGCCCGCGCGCGGACCCGAGGAGAAACCGGACGAACTCAAAAAGATTCAATCGCAGGCGGGCGGTCAGGCGCAGGGCGGTCAATCGCAGAACGTGCCTCAGGGGGCGGCGCCGTCCCCGTCCCCGTCTGGCGGCAAGACGTCGCCCTCGCCGCGGTTCACCGAGATGCAGCACGAGCTCGCGAACGAGGCGACGGACCAGCTCAAGGAGGCGTTGGAGATCACCGCCGCTCGCGCCGCCGAGGCGCTCGCCTCGGAGGTGCAGCTCAAGTTTCAGCTCGAAGAGGCCAGGAGGCGGATGAAGTCGTTGGAGGAGAGGCAGGCGACGCTGCTCACGGTGGTGGAACGCGAGCGCGCCGCGAAACTCCGCGCCATAGAGCAGGCCGCGGGCGTCGCCGCCGCTGCCGAGACGCTCGCCGAATCCGCCCCGGGCGCCGACGCGCAGACGTTGTCCAAGACGGCCAAGGACGCCGCCGCGGATACGTACGAAAACGCGATGTTCTCCCCGTCGACCCGCGACGCCGACGCCGGCGTCGCGCTCGACGCCATGGACGCCAAGGCCAAGGCGCAGCTCGACAAGGCGGACGCGGCGTTGGCCAGGCTCACGCAGGAGAAGTTCGCGGCTGAGCGTCGCATGGCGGATGAGAGAGCGTCGTGGGAGACGGCGCTCTCCGCGGCGCACGCGCGGGAGGCGGAGCTGGCCGAGCTGCTCGAGAAGCAGAAGACGCGGGAACGGGAGCTGGCGTCGCGGCGGACGGAGATCGAGGGGGAGATAAGGCAGGCGGGGGACGTCGACGTCGCATCCTCCAAGGCTGCGGCGGAGAAGGCGGCGGAGCTGAGGGTGGTCACCGCGGCGGCTGAATCCGAGATTGCCGAGGCGCAGAGGAGGGCGTCCGAACTCGGCGAGGAGCTCGCGCTCGCCACGTCGAGGGTCGAGAAACGCGAGCGCGACCATGCCGACGAGGTGCAAGCGGCGGTGGCGCACGCGCAGCGCACGATGGAGACGGTCGCCGCCGCCGCCGCCGCCGATTTGGAGGCGGCCAACGCTAAAAACGCGCAGCTCAGGATCGCCCTCGCGGAGAAGGAAGCGCAAGAGCGCAGCCTTCGCGATCGCCTCGCGGAGGCGACCGCGAGCATGACGAGCCAGCAGTCGATGTCGGCGAACACGTCCACCGCCTTCTCCGACGCCGCGTCCGACTTTAAGACGGATCCGGGTGGGGGTAGCGAGTACAACAGCGCGAGCCAGTCGGTTCCCCCGAGCGACGTCAACTCGCCGGAGACGACCCCGAGGGACTCCGAGCCGTCCGCGATTGAACCTCAGTCGGTACCCGGCACGCCGTTCATGACCCCGGGGGCGATACTGAACACCCCGGGCGGGGGGGTCGCGTACGGAGGACTCAGCGCCAAGTCTACGCCTTTGGGCGGCGCCCCGGGCGTACCCCCGCCCCCGCGATTTGGCGAATCCCCGAGCAAGGCTGAGCTTCGGCTCAAGGCGACGCAAGCGGAGGCGCGGGCGGAGGCGACGGAGCGCGCGCTCGCCGGCGAACGCGCGGAGCTGGATCGCGTGCGCAAGGAGATCGCGACGCTTCGCGTGGAGCAGGGCGCGTGGGAGAAGGCGGCGAGCCCGGCGGCGTCTCCCGCCAAGCCGTCCCCAGCCGAGCGCGAGCGACGCGTGCGGGAGGCGACGGCGGAGGCTTTACGCGAGGCGGTGCGGGTCGCGCTCGCGTCGGGGGTGAACGAGGCGGAGCTGAGGGAGGCGATGATGGCGCGGGGGGTGGACGTCGACGGCATACTCGACACCACGCAGGTGGAGGATCCACGGGGGGACGAAGACGAGCCGGCGGCGGGAAAATCCGAGCCCTCCCCGGGGTCGGGAAAGAAGAAGAAAAAGAAGGGCAAGAAGTGAGCCCGATGTTATGGTGATGAGATGTTAAACCCGTGCGTGTCGTTACAAATCCATCCCATCGCGAGTCGAAACGTCGCGCGAGCGCCGGTCGTCGTCGGTCGTTCACGCCGCCTCGCCCCGTCGACCCCGGTTGGTCTCGGCTTCGGGGCCGCTCGAGTGGCCGCTCGAGTCCGAACCGCCGCCGCCCTCCCCTCTCCCACCCGTCGACCTCCCCTTACCGCTCGCCACGCTGGTGCACAGGCTCTTGGTCACGCCGCTCTCCGCCAGGTCCGCGAGCTTGTTCAAAAACACCAGCACCTCGCCCGGATCTCTGACGCTGAAACGAGCGTTGGAGGGCTTCGGGACGGTGGACACGATGACGCCGGCGCCGCACTCCTTCGGCACCTCGCGCAACTCGTGAAACGCATCCTCGTCGGTGTGGTCGTCCCCAAAGTACAGCGACATGATCTCCCCTTCCGCGTATCCGTACCTCGCGTGCAGGTCCAGCTCCCCGAGGAGATAACTGAGCGCTTTTCCCTTGTCCCACGCCACCCTGGGTTTCACCTCGAAAACCTTGCGACCCTCGGCTTTTTTAAGCCGCTTCGGATCGGCGGCGACGGCGCGATGCACCACGTCCTGCACCGCGCCCCACCACTTCTGCTCGCAGTTGCGGTAGTGCACGGACACGCAGAACTTGTTGTGCTCCACGTTGGCGCCCGGGATGTCGTTCACCGCCTCTTTACACCACCGGTACACGCGATCCATCACCGCGGGAGCCCACGGCGCGGGCTGGTGGAGCTCGACGTGATCGTCGTCGTCGTCGCGCTTGGGACCGACGATGTCCAACCCGTGGGACCCGGCGTAGTAGAGCTGCGGCAGGCGGACAAAGTCGTACACCTTCTCGCGGGACCTGCCGCTGATGATCGCGGTGGGATACAGCGACGCCACGCGGCTCACCGCGTCGCGCATCTCATCCGTCATGTACGCCTTGTCGGGGTTGGAGACGATGTCGGATATGGTGCCGTCGTAGTCGAGGAAGACGGTGAGGAGCTTGCCCTGAGCGGCAGCCCTGAAGCGATCGAAGGACTCGATCGCGCTGGGATGGTGCGTCTGTGTGAGGGGGATGAGGGGGACGGGGCGAGGGGTCAGCGCGGTCTCGAGTCGATCGCACAAAATAAATTTCTTCTCGAAGGTTTGGTGCGAAGGGACGCGGGCGCGTGCGCGGGGTTGGCCCGTCGCGGGCGTTGCGAGACGCGGCGCGGTTTCGTTCGTCGGCGCTCACCTTCCAGTCCTCGTAGTCCTCCCAGTACTTTTCCGTCGGCCTGGGGCGGGACAGCTCGGGATGCTCCTCCTCGCCCTGCGACGCCAGCGAGCCGCTGGAGAGCGTCATCGTGACTCAGCGCGCGGTCGTGTCCGTCTCTTCCGGATGCGTGCCGGGCCCCGCCCCTCGCGCGCGCGACGCGCTCGAGGCGCCGCTCCTCTCGGCCGCGTCGCCGCGCGCGACCTACTCGAGGTCGAGCTCCTCTCGGCCGCGCGTCGCCTCCTCACCTCGCGACGCACAGCCGCCCAACCCCCCGGCGGAGGTCGCTTTTTGCCAGCCCAACGGAAATCTCCCCTCGCTGCGTCGCGTGCGAGCCCGCAGCCTTTGGTCGTCCGAGTCCCGCCGCGACTCGCGCTCTCTCCGCCGCGTCGAGCTCGCTCGCTCGCTGGAAACTTTACGTCGCGGCGTTGACCGTCGTCAGCGCGCGCGGCGGCTTTGTGCTCCCGCGCGCTCAGCACGCGCCTCGCGAAGCCGGTCGAGGAAATTCCCACGCGAGCGCCGGACGAGAGCGACGGTGCCAGTCGGGACAAGTCAGCTCGGACGGCAACGGGGGCGAGTTTTCCCAGCCGCAAAACCTAACCGGTTCACCTGTGCGCTGGCCTTTTGCGCGGCTCACGGCCGTGTGGGCGGGTTCGAGACTTTTTTCCAAATATAACCGCAATTAGCCGGAGAAATCAGGCGCGTCGCAGTGCGATGTGCTAACGCGATCCAGCCCAGATCGCTTTTTCCCGAGACCGAAAGCATAATCCGCGAAGCTGATTCGCGATCGAAGAAGATGTTTTTTGAGATTTGCAACCCTTTTCGACCAGACTCTGACTCCTCCGCTGTTTGAGACATCGGGGAGGTATTTCGGAAACTCGAAAACCCCTGCTCAAACGTAGCGCTCTCATTGGCCGGACGGATCGCGGAGATCTCGCGCCGAAAATTCGAACCTGCTGATTCACTCTGCACCCCTATTTTTCACCGAAACAGGGGTATTTTAAACGCAATCGACCCCTATTTTTGGCGAATCTCTGCATTTGCCGAGATCCTATGGGCCACAGGTGAGAACATCCGATCAGTTTCCGTGCCAAATACGCACTTTTTGGGCGCGCAGAGGGGTATTTTTTTTCGCACCCAATCACTTGGAGCCAAATCAGCAGCGCGGAGAGGGTAGTAAGCCTATCACGTCGCGGTATCGTGAATCCGACTTGCGTGAACCCTCGTTCACGGGCTATTCGCGGTTAGCTTTTGTGCGAAAAGAGTCCGTTCGGTCGTGACAGGCTAGGCTCCCTTCTGTGCTTCGGTGGGAGTTTTCTCTCGTGGCGACCTCGGCCGCGCCGGCGCGCCACTAGCTGGGCGCGCGGTCCTTTCGCGCGTGGAAACGGGCTGGACCTCGGTCGCAGCGCTCGTCGGCTAAGTCTCAGCGGTGCGCTTCGCGACCGGGGTGGTCGCGTCTCACGAGCGACGCGCGTCTCCGCGGGGGTAATCTCTCCGGGGTTGCATCGTGCTCTGCGAGCGCCGAGCGCGGAGTCTTCTCGGAGTCCACGGGTTCGCGAAGCGGGCGAGCGATCGCGCGGGGCGAAAGCGGCACACGGCGCTGATACCCACGCGTGTGCGCACGTTCGTGAGCGGTTAAGCGGAATCAGCCGCGATGCAGGCGCCTCAGGGAGCGGGTAAGTCCGCGCGCCAGCCCGGTCCCATCGGGAAAATCCGCACCACCACCTCCTCTTTCCCTTCGCCGTATGCGCACCAGCCTGCACTTTTCGCTTCCCGCGGGAAAAAGCCTCGGCGCGGAGAGCCCGCCGGAGACGCGCGTCCCCGCGTGACTCGCGCTCGCCGCGTCCTCGCCGACCGCGGGAAGTTAATCCGCGGGGGTTTGCTCGATCGATACTCGAACCTCGCGACGGGAGCCCGGTTCGCGTCGCGACAATCGCGTCCCACGTCGACCCGCCCGCGCTCGGCGAGGCGAGAAGAATCCGTCACCCTCGGCTACCCGATTGGAACGTTCGCGCCCCTTCGTCGCGACTGACGTCGCCATCCCTCCCGCGATCCGTCCGGCAGTCGTCACGTACGACCCCGCGCAGGTTGATCCGAGCAACATGAACGGGGCGGCCGCGCAGGGAACGGAGCAGTACCTGGTGAGTCACCGCCCGCCGCGACTCTGAGCCTCTCGTACGTCGGTTCCGACGCGTTGGTTCTGACCGTCCGTCCTCTTTTTTCCCCGCCCGAATCGAAACAGCGCGCCGCGTACGCCACGTACGACCCGTACGGATACAGCGGCATGATGGCCTACGGTCAGCAGACCATGGTGGCGCCGCACATGATGGGCGGCTTGCAGAGCGCGAGGATGATGCTGCCGAGCGAGATGGAGGAGGAGCCGGTGTACGTCAACGCCAAGCAGTACCACGGCATCCTCCGCCGTCGCGCGGCGAGGGCGAAGGCTGAGAGCGAGAATCGCCTGATCAAGTCGCGTAAGCCCTACCTCCACGAGTCGAGGCACAACCACGCGCAGCGCAGGGTTCGCGGCGCCGGCGGCAGGTTCCTCACCAAGGCTGAGCTCGCGGAACTCGACAAGAAGAACGGGGCCGACGGCGACGCAGACAAGGACAAGGCGGGCGGCTCGTCGGACGCGAAGGCTAACGGAAACGGCGAGCCCGCCAAGACAGAGACGAAGGCGGCCAAGGGGAAGAAGGGGAAGAAGTGAACCAACACACACCTCGCAGAGGTGCGATTCGGATTGATGATGATGATTCTTTTCCCCGTCGGCTCGCCGCCGTCGTGTAGATACAAGTAGGACGTCGTCGGTTGGATCAGGCGACGACGAAGTTGAGGGGGAGGATTCGGGATTGGCTAGTAGACGGTGCAGCTAGCCGGACACTAGCACCACGAGGGTCGGCGACGTCGCGCAGAGGGCGGCGAGGCGCATTCGCCCCGGCGCCCCACTCGCGCAGCCGACGCCGACTTCAAATACAGACAGACGTAATAACCGGTACACCCGAGTCTAATTTTGGTTTGCGCCCTGACTGAACCGCCTGTAACGCTTTTCTCGGCTCCGGCCAATCAGAGTGGCCCCGACTGGCGGCCAATCGTAATTTCGCTATTTCCCGGACAACCAATGAAATCAACGGGAAAACAGACGGGAAAAGCAACGGAGAGGAATCGATTTTTTTAATCGGGAGGTCGTCACGCGCGGGGTCCCTCTCCACTTGTCAAGGGACGCGCGTGGGACTCGATGGTGTACGAACACCGCCCGCTGTCGCTCGAGGATGCGCGGAAGACCTACCTGCCGTCGGACGATGAGAGGGCGTACTGGCCGAAGTTCACGCGCGAGCACGTCGCCACGCACGCCACGCTGAAGGACGGGTGGTGCGTCATACACGAGCGCGTCTACGACATCACGCTGTTCGCCATCACGCACCCGGGCTTTCACAACGCCGGGCAGGTGTCCACCGCGCTCGCCATCACGCGCAGCCTCGGAAAGGACGCGACGGAGGAGTTCGAGTACGTGCACTCGAGACTCGCGTGGAAGCAGCTGCACGATTTTCAGGTCGGGGTGATTCACAGGCCGGACGAAGACGGCCCGGAGACGCCGGTGGATGCGCGGGTGCACCCTCCCGGCCATCCCATCCCGCATCGCGGTCCCGCGAGGCACCCGCTGCCGGATTGGCTCGGCGCGGAGCGAGATTTCTGGCAGAGGTACACGGGCGGGGTGACGGAGGAGGTGCTGGACTATCTGGACGAGCAGGGATACCCGCAGGAACGAGGCGGGGTGGAGGAGGTCAGCGCAGGACGGTGGACGAAGGGTGGCGACGGTGTGAGCAAACGCGAGGAGACCCGCGAGGAGACCGTGGCTGAGGTGATGGTCGGAGCGTCCGGGGACGAGAAGGAACAGATGCGGGAGGCCAGGGCGGCGCACCGCGCGAGGTGGCGACGCGAGAGGGACGAGCGGGGTAAGCGGCGGATGACGCGGGTGGGAGGCGCGGCGGCGGCGGTGACGGCGGTGGCGCTTCTCGCGCTGGGCACCCGGAGACGAACAAACTAAACACTGTCAGACTTTTTGTCCAATTGCCAGAGTTAGGGCACCCGCGCTCGTCATGACCGAGACGGAGGAGCCGAGCCGGCGGCGGAGGCCCCAGCGGCCGCCGCCGCCGCCGCCAAAGCCCAAGCCCAAGCCCATCCCGACCGCGATCCTCGTCCCGCTGCTGCTCGCGCTGCTCTCGCCCCTGGCGCTCGCGTGGAGGCGAGCGCTGTCCGCGGAGTTTGGTGGCGGGCCCAACCGCTGCGCCATGACGTACATGCGACCCGCGTACTTCCCCGTGCCCGTGAACGCGTCGCACGGCTGTCCGGACGCGACGACGTACGCCCTGTGGCTGTACCGCGAGCGCGCCGCGTCGACGCTCACGGCCGGCGGCGCGATGGCCAGCGTGGGGAACGGGGGCGGGACGGGATGCGGATCGGCGATCTGGCGCGCGGGGCGATCGATACCCGGCATCTTCGTCCCGGGCAACGCGGGGTCGTATCGCCAGGTGCGGAGCCTGGCGTCGGAGACCGCGCGACGTGTCGACGCGCGACGCGCCGCATCCGGTGACGCACCCGAGGAGGGGACCGACGCGCGCGAGGAGCACGTCGGCGTGGATTGGTTCACCCTGGATTTCAACGAGGAGCTCAGCGCGTTTCACGGCGCCGTCGCGTCGCGCCAAACGAAGTTCGCGGCTTTCGCGATCGAACACGTGCTCGCGGCGTACCCTCCAGGGACGCCGGTGATCATCGCGGGGCACTCCATGGGCGGGGTCGTGGCGCGCGCCGCGCTGTTGGAGCTCGCGGCGACGACGCGCCCGTCGGTCGACGCCACCGTCGTCTTCATCGCCGCGCCGCACGATAAATCACCCGCCGCGACGCAACCCGCGATTGCGCGATTTTACGAGCGCACGAACCGCGCGTGGGTGGACGCGAACAACGCGGACGTGACGTCGCGCGTCGCGATGGTGTCCGTGGGCGGCGGCGACGCGGACAGGCAGGTGAGGCCCGCGCGTGCGAAGCCGCCGACGGCGTGGACGCATCGATCGGCGCGAAGGAAAAACCCATTCAACGTCACGCACGCCGTCGCGGGTTCGATACCCGGCGCGACCGGGGTGAGCGCCGACCACAGGTGCGTGGTTTGGTGCCAGCAAATCGTCGTCCCGATCGCGGAAACGCTGCTGGACGTCGCGTCCGATCCTCGACAACAAAACGACGCGGGCGGTCGCGTCGCGTTGGCGCGGGCGCGACTCGGACCAAGTCCCGAAGACCAAAAAAACCAAACGCCCGAAGAACCAAAAACCACCCGGCTCGACGCCGCCGCCGCGCTCGCGCTCGATCGGTCCCCTTCCCTCGTCCCGATCATGCTCGCGTTGGCCATCGACGCGCTCGTCGTGCCGCAGACGACGCGAAGGGGCGGGTTCGGCGTGGAGGGAGCCACCGTGAGGGGCGCGACGTCGCTCTTCGCCGCGCCCGTCTTTGTGAGGTCCCGCGTCGTCCTCGTGTTTGTCCTCGGCGGGTTCATCGGAGGGGCGATCCCGGACGGGGGAGGAACGCACGGGGTACGGGGTTGGGCGCTCGGGGTTCCGCTCGGGGTTCTTCGCGGGGTTCTGAGCGTCCCGGCGAACCTGGCGCAGGCGTTTGCCGCGTACGCGTTCGCCGCGTCCGCGCTGACGCTCGAGGCTCTCGCGCTCGACGTCGTCGTTCGAACGTCAGCGAAGATGTACGTAAAAGCCGGATGGGGTCCCGACCGGTTCCGTCGACGGACGACGCGTCGAAAGGTGGGGGACGTCACGACCGTCGTCGACGTCTCGCGGCGGGGTTTCCACGTCCCGTTCATCGCGACGGCGACGGCGGCGGCGGCGTCGATTTGGTGTCCGGGCGCGGGCGTCGCGCTCGCGCTGGCGTCGCGGTTCGTCTCGGCGGTGCGGACCGCGTCCGTCGGGTTGGGCGTAACGGACGTGAGTGTGACGGTCGACGACTTCGGCGAGGGCGACGCGGCGCGGACGTGCGCGACGCTGCGTTTGCTGCTGACGTGCCAGTCCGCGTCGATGCTCGCGCCTTCGTTCGTCGCGACGGTTCACGCGCTGATACATTCGAGCGGCAGAGAATGGACGAGGCCGCTTGCGACGCTCGCGTCGTTTGTTCCCGTCGCGCGCGCGGGGTGGGAGGACGCGGTGTTGGCGGTGTGCACGGCGGCGCCCGCGGCCTTCTTCGCGTTCGCGCCCCCCGCTTACGCGACACTGGAGAGGGACTGGACGTCGTTCAACGAGCTTCCGCCGGCGCCGGGCGCGGCTGTGTCACACGAAGCTTCGTCGCGCGCGGTGCGGCGTGGGGACCTGGCGACGCTCACGGGCTTCGTGGTTGCGGAGGCGATCGCGTTGAGGGCGGCGGCGCCCGGTTGCGCGCACTGGGCGCAGCACGCGGCGGCGGCGGCGACGGTGCTTCCGCTGCTGGCGGGGAGCGCTGCGGCGGCGTGGTCGGCGCGGGGTGTTTTTTCGGGAACGTCGTCGGGCGGGTCGCGGGATGGCGGATCGACGGGCGAGCGGGCGTCGGATCCGGCGGGCAAGCCTAAAGCGGAATAAGAGTATTTTGCCACACGCGTTTCATGCTTCGTGACGCTTGAATCGGTAATTTTGCATTTCCGCCCCGTTTTCCTCACTGGCACCGTGGGCTCATCCGTAGATTGGGTCCATCACCCGAAAGTCACCGTCGCGACGACGAGTTCGCCATTACTTGTCGCGTCGTCGACCAGTGTAGAGAAAGCTAGAGAGATGTCTTCCATCTGCTTCGCGGGCGCAGTCGCCCCTCGCGCGGCCACCGTTCGCCGCGCCGGTGTCGCGGGCTCCTCCAAGAGGGTGCGTCCCCTCTCCGTCCGGACCCTTCCGGGGAAAAATGGGAGCCACGTCGACTGGATAAAGCGGTCCAATGCCGCGCTCCGGAACGCGCCCTCCTCGACCGCGCCGGCCATTCGCAAACCCCGCGAGAACTCACCGCTGACCCGTGTCATCCATCCCACCTCAAAAACGCAGGCCGCCACGGTGTGCATGGCGCAGCAGGACAAGCAGCCCGAGTGGTTCCCGGAGGCCAAGGTGAGCCTGCGTCCCAGTGCGGACCAAAAAACAAACCCTAGAACCTGACCACGGATGCGTGGGAAACGTCGATGAACATCTCTCCCGCGCGCGTCCCAACGGCCCCCTCAGCTGCGTATAAGCCCTCATCGCTGACGAACCCCACCTCCACACCCCGCCCCGTCCGTCCATCCACAGGTCTTCTGCAACGGCGAGGAGGTCATGACCGTGGGAGGCACGCAGGCTGAGTACGTCGTCGACATCTGGTCGGGCAACCACCCCTTCTTCCAGGGCGTCAAGACGGCGGTGATGACCAACGCGGGCCGCGTGTCTCGCTTCGGCGACAAGTACGGCGACCTCGGCGCGATGTCCGAGGTGGAGACCATGGATAAGGCGATGGCGAAGAAGGACGCGGAGAAGTGAGGATCGGCGCGGAACGAAGAGGTGGCTCCCTCGGAGGCCCGGGGGCGCGTACACGTCGGGCGATTCATTCTTTGGTTGTAAAAATCTTATTCGCGTGACGACTCGTCTGTACTCGTCTCCCCATCCCCCTCCCCTCCCCTTCGCGCATCGTCCCTCGCCGACTCGCTCACTTCTCCGGGGCGGTGTAGAACGTCTCGCCCCACTCCTTCGTCTCCAACGCGCCCGCGGGCCGGCCCAGCTTGCCGGTGGCCCACTCGTCGCTGGTGGGCTCGTCGTGTTGCAGCGGCTTGCGCTCGGAGGCGACGACGTCTCTCTTGTCGGGCTTGGGCCTCTGGTTGGCGTCCGCGGGCTTGACGCCCGCGCCGGTCTCCGCGGCGGTGCCGGGCTTGGTGGCCTGAGGAGTGAGTGGACGGGAGGGTCGGGGAGGGGTCTCGTTCAGGGGCGGTTCGAGCGAGTCGTTTGAGAGGGCGGGACGGGAACGGAATGGAAATGTGTATTGCACGGGGCGGAGCGGGATCACTCGGCGAGCGCCATCTTCCCCACCTTGGCCGCCGCCGCCGCCGCCGCGACCGCCGCGGGCACATCGTGCGTGTTATCCCTCACGGCGTTATCCTCCGGTTTCATCGCGGGGAACAGCAGCACCTCCTTGATGTTCGCGGTGTCGGTGAGCATCATCGTCAGGCGGTCGACACCGATGCCCCAGCCCCCCGTCGGCGGCAAGCCGTACTCCAGGGACTCGCAGAAGGTCTCGTCCACGAACATCGCCTCGTCGTCGCCGGCAGCCTTCTGCTTCGCCTGGTCCGCGAACCGCTCGCGCTGCACGATGGGGTCGTTCAACTCGGTGTACGCGTTGCACACCTCGCGCTTGTTCACGAAGAGCTCGAACCGCTCCGTCATGTCCGGCAGCGATCGGTGGTACTTGGCCAGCGGCGACATGATCTTGGGGTGGTCGCAGATGAAACCCGGGTTGAGGCACTGGGTCTCGAGGTAATCTCCGACGAGGGTGTCCAGAAGCCGCGGGGTGGTGTGCGGGAGCGCGCACTCGCTGCCCACCCTCTCCACCGTCGCCTTGAGAAACGCGTTGCACTCGTCGCTCTCGAGCGGCATCGGGATCTTTATGTCGAGCGCCTTCTCGAGGTCGGCGATCATGCTGAAGCGCTTGAACGGCGGGGTAAAGTCGATCTCGACCGGGGGCTCGTCCGGCCCGTTGGCGTGGTACTGAATCTTGTACGATCCCTTGAGCTTGAGCACCATGCCGGAGATGAGCTCCTCGGTCATCTTCATCAGATCCTCGTAATCCGCGTACGCCATGTAAAACTCGCAGGTTGTAAACTCGGGGTTGTGGGTCATGTCGATGCCCTCGTTGCGGAACTGACGGCCGATCTCGTACACGCGGTCCATGCCGCCGACGACGAGTTCCTTGAGGTAGAGCTCGGGTGCGATGCGCATGTACAGGGTCATGTCGAGGTCGTTATGGTGCGTGATGAAGGGCTTGGCGGTGGCGCCGCCGGGGATCATGTTCATCATCGGAGTCTCAACCTCCACGAAATCCTTGTCGTCCAGGTACTTGCGGATGCTTCGGATGACGTTGGACCTGGTGATGAAAATGTCGCGAACCTCGGGGTTCATGATGAGGTCGAGGTACCTCTTGCGGTACCTGGTCTCCTGATCCTTGAGGCCGGAGAAACCGGGGAGCATGTGCAGGCACGGCGTCAGCACCTCCATGTGGCACGGGAAGATGGACAGCTCGCCCTTCTTGGATTTGCCCGGGTGGCCGCGGATGCCGACGATGTCTCCGCGGCGGGTCGCGGCGTGGCACTTCTCGAAGTCGTACTCGGTGGCGTTCTTAGCGTCCGCCATGACCTGGATCTTCACGCCGTCGCCCCTGAGATCGTAGAAGAAGAGCTTCGTGCCGGACGCTCGCTTGGACATCAGTCGGCCCGCGACGGAGACGACGACATCCGTCTTAACCTCCCCATCCGCGACGGTGGACGCGAACTGCTCGATGAACTTGGGGAGCTGCGTGTCGACGTGGAACTTGTGCGGGTACGGGTGCTCGCCCCGTTCCTTGCGCTGCAGGATCTTGTTGATCCTGTTGGCGGTGTACTGAGTGGCGTCGAGCTCGCCCTCCTGCTCCTCCTCGGATTTCTCCTTGGCGGGCTGGGCTGCGGCCTTGGCAGCCTTGGCGGCCTCCTTCTCAGCCTTGGCCTTGGCGTTCTGCGCAGCCTTGAGGCGCTTCTTGTACTCGCTGCGGTCAACGGCGGGAAAAGGGGCGGGAGGGAGGACGTCAGAGGGTAGATCGACGGGTGCGATGAGGGGCTAAAAAAGCGACTGTTTGAAGCGACTGTCTGCGCGTGCAGTTGGCGGCGGCGGCGATCACGCGGTGAACGGCTCGAAGGGTGCGGTGACGCCGCTCGATGCCGCTCAGGGCCGCGTCGATGGCATCCAGGGGTCCATTAGCCCTTCATGTCGTGACATCGAGCGCCCACGGCGACACACGCGCGTCCATCGGCGCCCGTCGCGCGCGGAAGCGCAGCCCATCGGGCCCCGATCGCACAGCTGGCGAACGCACCTCTTGGAGAGCTTCTCGCCGGGGAACTCGGGATACTCCTTGAGCTCGGGAGCGGCGGTGGGCTCGCTCATCTTGGCCTCCTTGGGTTCTGACTTGGGTGTGGGAGCCGCGATAGGCTCGGGCGTGGGCTCGGGAGCTTGGACGATCTCCTCCTGCTTGGACTCTCCGCCACCCATCCACGAGTGGTTAAAGTGGGTACCGCGCGCGCGCTCCACCCGGTGAAGAAGAGGAAAAAGCTCGCTTGGCGCCAAGGATCTATCCATTGTTTGCGAGCGCCCGCACCATGGTTCGACTCGCCGTGTTGCTCGTGCTGCTGTCCCTCGGGACCGCGGCGGCGATGCGCGAGCCCCGCGCGATGCGCATCGAACGGCCGGGAGACCTCCGCGCCAAACAAACCCCGCCCGCCCCGCCCGCGCCGACGACGCCCGCGCCCGCCCCGCTAGGCCCGAGCGACGATCTGGTGCTCGACCTCCCGGGCTACGGACCTCCCCCGGCGCCGCAGTACAGCGGGTTCCTCGACGCGTCCGCCGCGGAACCCGGAACCAAGCTCCACTACTGGTTCGCGCAGGCGGAGCGCGAAGACGCCGCGTCGCGTCCCACCGTCCTGTGGCTGAACGGCGGACCGGGTTCCAGCTCCATCCTCGGGTTCCTCCAGGAGAACGGCCCGCTCCTCGTCAATCGCACCGGCGGCCTCATGCGCAACCCGTGGGCGTGGACCAAGGAGGCGAACCTCGTGGCGCTGGAGTCCCCGGCCGGGGTGGGGTACTCCTACTGCGAGGCGTCCCTCGGCGGAGGATCGTGCGCCAACTCCGACAACTCGACCGCGTCCGCCGCGCTGGCGGGTCTGATTGATTTTTTCCAAAACAAGTTTCCGACTCTCGCGACTAACGAGTTCTTCATCACCGGGGAATCCTACGCGGGCGTGTACGTGCCCACGCTCGCGCGGTGGATCATCGACCACAACGCGCGGGACGGCTCGTTCAAGATCCCGCTGACGGGCATCGCCGCGGGGGACCCGTGCACGGACAACGCGTTCCAGGCGGACTCGATGGACATGTTATGGTACGGTCACAAGTACGGCTTCGTGCCGGATGAGGACTTTGACGTCTTGTGGAACCGGTGCTCGGTGCGGTACGGCCACCCGCACCTGACGAAGGGCACCCGCGTGAAGACGCGCGACGGGTGGAAGGGCGACGCCACCGCACCCCGCGTGACGCTTTCGAACGGCTCCGGTTTTAGAACCCTCGACGCGGCGATTGATCCACCCGAGTGCGTCGCGGCGCATCGCCGGTTCCTCCTCGCCACCTCCGACGGCTTCTCGCAGACGTGGCGTAACGCGTGGATGAACGACCTCACCCTGTACGGTCCGAGCGCGGTGGTGCGGGACGACGTGCCGGGAACGCTGGACTTTGACATGGCGTCGTGGATGCGCCGCGCTGACGTCAGAGCCGCGCTGCACGTCGAGGAGTCCCCGGCGAAGGAGTGGCCGGGGCCGGATGAAGGCTGGACGTACACGAGCCAGTGGGGGGCGTGCAACGAGGACGCGACGGCCGGAACGCCCAGCATGGTGGACTTTTACCGGTACATCGCGCCGAGGCTTCCGGGACCGACGATCGTGTTCAACGGCGACACCGATCCGTGCGTCTCGTACGAGGGAACCAGAGAGGCTATTCGCGCGGTTGGGTTCGACGCCCTCGCCGGCGGAGCCCAGCGCCCGTACTTCTTCAACGCCTCGGGGGTGCCCCTCGGGGTGCTGGACGAGAAGCCGCTGCTGTTCGGGCCGTCGCTCGCGGTCCCGGACGCGGGGGCGCAGTTCGGCGGCCACGTCACCAGCTACGCCGAGGGCCTGAGCTTTGTCACCGTGCACGGCAGCGGTCACATGGTGCCGCAGTTTCGACCCCGCGTGGGTTTGCACCTGCTGAAAAAGCTGCTGAGCGGCGACGCGTTCGCGCCGCCGTTCAAATCGGACGATGAGCTGGCGGCCATGACGGAGGGTGAGTTCAAGAAGGAGATGGACGCGTGGACGCTGAGGGCGCAGTCGGGAGAGTTCATCGCGTGACGCCGTTTCTTTTTCTCGTCGCGTATGTAACATTTACCTTCGTATTTCGAGTCCCGAGCGGCGTCGTGTCGCACGCGCGGCGGTGGAGTTTCGTCGTCGCCGCCAGGTGGTTTTGATGCGCGTCAAAGGCGACGTGCGTGATGTTCATGCCGATGGGTGGACATCACGCACGTCGCGTTTGAAATACGTTGGGCGTGGGTCGCACTCAAAACCACCTGATCGTTTCAACAATACAAAAACACGACGACGCCCGGGTTTCGCGCTCTCGTTCCGTCGTATCGCGCCCCGAACCCTCACCCCCCGCGACTCATCGCGCCCCCGATCGACGTGTCCGGCCCCACCGCCCTCGTCCCGAACGACCCCGGCTGCGTCGGCAGCGCCAGCCCCGGCGTCCTCGCTGAGGTGGCGGCGGCGACAGCCTCGGCGGTGGTGAGGGGAGAGCGGCGGCTGCCGGGCCCGACGGCGAGGCGCGGGGACCGCCTCGGGCTCGCCGAGACGCGCACGACGTCGTGCGCGGGTTCCCTCGACGACTCGACGCGAACGGTGGAGGCGTGACGCGCGGGGTCGGGCGGCGCTGCGTACGCCTTGGGCTTCGCGAGCAGGTGGTCGTGGTCCTCCTCGGGTATGCGCCCGCTCTTCTTCGGGCGCGGGAGCTTACTCTTGCCCGGGAGGTGGCGCTTGGTGTCCTTGAGCTGCTTGGTGGAGTCGACGGTGTCGTGCGCCGGTTGCGCCGAGTCGGCGCGGCGCGTGCGCGTCATGGCTCGCGACGCGGTGTGCGCGACTGGCCTTGTCCACGGGGGCTGTCGTGGCTTTTTCTCGGCCGTCATCAACGCCACCCGACCCGACACACCCCGGCAAACTTTTTGGCTGCTGACTGGGACGCACCTCCGCAGACACGAGCGCGACCCGGACGACATGGCGTTCGCTCGCGCGGGTCGCAGGGCGATCGAGGCGGCGCTACAGCACGCCGCGCGCGCTCCCCTCGCCTCAGCCGGGGCGTCGCGGTTCACGGACGCGGCCATCGTCCGTCTTCGTCAGGACGTCACCATCCGTCGCGCCTTGTCATCATCCGCGTTCACGCCCGCCGGTGCCGCCCCGACGACGCTCGCCGCGGTTCGAGCGCTCGTCGGCACGCCCGCGGGATGCGGGCTCGCGCTGGTGATCGCGGGCGGCGCGGCGGTCGCCAGCGGCGCGGCGCCGATCCCCACCACCGCCACGCTCGTCGCCCTCTGCGACGCGTCCGCCTCGCATCACCATCATCCGTGGCACGGCGCAGACAGGCTCTTCGGCAAGAGCGCGGTGCCCGAGGGGAAGGATGAGGAGGTCGCCGACGACGAGGACGACGAGGGCCGCGTCTCCGAGGAGCTCGCGGTCGCATCCCTCGCCTCGAGCGACGACCCCGCGCCCCTCACCGGCGTGAAGCTCATCGCGAACCTCGCGCGAGAGCACTGGGCGTCGCTGCTCGTCGCCGTCGCCGTGGCGATCGTCGCGTCGCTCCTCAAGATGCACGGCACCCGACACGTCGCCGCGCTCTACGACCTCATAGGTAAGAACCCTAATAAACCCGGGGTGCCGAGGGGGGTGCCCACCAAACCCCTCGTCGAGCTCGCGTGCGTCAGATGCGCCGAGGCGGTCGCCAAGTTTTTACTCGCCAAAGTCACGGGCGACGCTCGAACCGCGATGGAGGCGAGCCTCCGCCGGCGCATCTTCGCGTGCCTGCTCACCGAGGACACCGCGACGATGGACCGTCGCAGTACAGGGGAGCGCCGCGAGCGGCTCGGATCGGAGGTGGCCCACGTCGCCGACGTGGTGGCGCGATCTCTCACGGGCGGGGTCAAGGCGGCGGCGACGGCGGCGCACGGCGCGGCGAGTCTCTACCGGATCTCGTGGGAGATCTCCGCGGTGGCGCTCGGGATGGTCCCGCCGGGGGTTGTACTGTTCGGAGCGATGGGCGCGCTGTCATCCAGGGCGCACGGGAGGGCCGCGGCGTTAAAGGAGAGGGCCGCGTCCATCGCCGCGGAACGTCTCGCGGGTATAAGGACCGTTCGCTCGTTCGCGAGGGAAGACGACGAGCTGGATCGGTACGACGCGGCGCTTCTCGAGGCGTCTAAGGCGCGTCGCGCCGCCACCAGCGTCCACGCCCTGCACCTCGCGCTGTTCGCCGCGGTCCCGTCCACGGCGGTGGCGGCGTGGCTGTGGTACGGCGGATCGTTGGTGGAGCGAGGGGCGATGACGGTTGGGGAGCTGACCACGGTGGTGCCGCTCGCGCTCGAGGTGGCGGGCGCGTTGGCGCAGCTGAGCGAAGTACACGCGGAGATCACGCGCGGGATCGACGCCGCGGACAAGGCGGCGGGGGTGATCGGCGCGGCGCAGGTCATCGAGGCGGGCGCCAGGCGAAGGCTCGAGGATTCCATCAAAAATGGGTCGCCGAGAAGGAGCCGCGGGTGGCGTTCGGAGTATGAGTACTCCTTCGAGAACTCCTCCGAACACCCGTCGGAACACCCGGCGCTCCGCGGCGCCATCGACTTCGACGACGTCGTCTTCGCCTACCCCTCGAGGCCCGGTAAGGTGGTCCTCGAAGGGCTCACGCTGTCGCTTACGCCCGGCGAGACGTTCGCGCTCGTGGGTCCGTCCGGAGGGGGTAAGAGCACCGTTATTAACCTGCTGGAGCGCTTTTACGATCCAAACGAGGGCTCGGTCCGGATCGACGGCGTCCCGGTGAGCGCGCACGACCTCCTCTGGCTCCGCCGTAACGTCGGCGCCGTGGCCCAGGACCCGACGCTATTCTCCGGCACCGTCGCGGAGAACATAGCGTACGCGAGACCTGGCGCCAGTCGCGCGGAGATCGAGGCGGCGGCGGCGGCGGCCAACGCGCACGGTTTCATCGAAAACTTTCCAGACGGGTACGATACCCCCGTGGGCGAACGGGGCGCGGCGCTCAGCGGGGGGCAGCGCCAGCGCATCGCCATCGCCAGGGTGCTGCTCGCGGACCCGGCGGTGCTGTTGCTCGACGAGGCGACGAGCGCGCTGGACGCGAGGTCGGAGCGGCTGGTGTCGGAGGCGCTGGAACGGGCGAGGGTGGGTCGCACCACCGTCGTCATAGCGCACCGGCTGAGCACGGTGCGAGGCGCGGACCGCGTGGGGGTGCTGGTGGACGGGAAGATGGCGGAGATCGGGACGCACGATGAGCTGATGAGGAGGCGAGACGGGGCGTACGCGGAGCTCGTCAGGACGCAGCTGCAGGGCTGAGACCGCGAGGCGGGCGGGCGCGGAGAGACCCAAACGGGGGCGAAATAGAATCAATCGTTATTTTGTGTCAATTACAAGCGCCGCCCCGAACGTCGTCCGCGTGTTCGTCTCTCTTTCGCCCCCCCCCCCACCCTTCCC
>Ga0181573_10001188_pt1 | contig 26012 bp, 20 predicted proteins | sample 101ome_25_FD_148643 | JGI IMG/M metagenome (GOLD analysis project Ga0181573, IMG submission 148643) | Coastal salt marsh microbial communities from the Groves Creek Marsh, Skidaway Island, Georgia - 101409BT metaG (spades assembly) | ecosystem: Environmental > Aquatic > Marine > Intertidal zone...
AACGTCACCAACATGCTCGCCGCCAGCGAGTCCACCACAGTCCGCCACGCCGAGCACCTCGCCGCCGACGTTTCGTCCAACCGGAAGAACATCGGGAACGAAACGAAAAAGTAAATTGCTGACGACGATGACGATGACGACGAGCAGCGCGAGTGAGCAGCGCAGCGCGTCGCTTGGGCGTGCAAAAAGGGAGAATTGCCCGCCGGGTATCGAGTTTAATACACACCATAGAAGAGGCTCCCCACCGTATACATCCGTGTCCGATCCTCAAACGTGTAATACGGGAAGTGACTGATCGTCAGCGTTTCCCCGTACGCCGTCGCGTAGGCCAGAACAAACACCGCCAACGCCTCCGCCACAGCCTGCGCGGCCCACCCCCCGCCCGCATACCCCACCGCACGCCGCACCCGCCGAATGACCATATTCGACAGCGCGTGGTAAAAGACAAAGTACGCGTGCGTCATGAGGTAGAGCGTGATGGGGACGTCGTTCAGCCGGTGCGCGGGAAATGTGTACGCCTGGCGAACGAGCAACGCGCAGTGAGGGCACGTGAGCGAATGAGCGAATGAGCGAATGAGCGAATGAGCGAATGAGCGAATGAGCGAATGAGCGAATGAGCGAATGAGAGAGCGCGGCGACGTCTTGGGCTTGGGCGAGCGGGCACGCGTCAGTCGAGGTCTCAGTCGAGGTCGATACGCACCGCGCCGAGCAGCCGGTAAAAGTAGTGCGTCCACACGTAGTTGCCGACAAAGCTGAAGACGGCGATCCAAAGCTGTGCTTTGACCCAGTACTTGTCGAAGAACGGTCTCCGCGCGTCTTCGGGCGGCTCGAAGAAGTACGGGAGGACGACGCACGGGGAGGCCGCCCCGACCCCGATCCCCATATAGCCCCAGGGACCCATGCCCTCATACAGCTTGAATGGGACGAGAATGCACAACACCCAGGTGATCCATGTGAACGAGTAGAAGAACGAGAAGACCTCGAACCACGCCTTGGACGGGTCGTCAGGCAGCCATGCAGAAGAAACGGGGGACGCTTCCTCCCGTTTATCCTTGCGTCGCGTTCGCGGGGCCATCTCGTAGTTCTATTGACTGATGACTGGAAGACGCATGCGGGGAGGGCGAAACGTAGTATCTTCTGCGTAAATCGTCACAAAAGATTACTTCTCAGCATTTCTTCTCGGGGGCCTTGGAGCGCACGTAGAGTCGTCGTTTTCGCCCGGCGATACCAGAGCGTGTAGAGTCACCAGTGAGATATACCATGGGCCCGATTGCGAGCGCGAGTGGGCCGTCGGCGGTGTTGTGTCGCCGGCCCGTGCGGCAGACGGCGTTCGGAGCCTTGCCACCGAAGCGACCCACCACCTCGACGTCGACCCGCGTCTGCGCCGCCAACAACGACAGCACCAGCAAGAACATTGCTGTCCTGGGGGCGTCGGGCTACACGGGCGCGGAAGTCGTCCGTCTCCTCGCCCTCCACCCGCATTTCAATGTGGCGACCCTGACTGGCGATAGCAAGGCCGGGATGCAGTTCTCCGACGTCTTCCCGCATTTGCTCACCGCGACGGACGTCCCTGCCCTGGTGAAGATTGCCGATGTGGACTGGAGCAAGATCGACGGCGCCTTTTGTTGCCTGCCGCACGCCACCACCCAGGCGACCCTCGCGTCCCTCCCCGACCACGTCAAGGTCGTTGATCTGTCGGCTGATTTCCGTCTGAAAGACGTGAACACGTACGCCGAATGGTACGGCGGGGAGCACAAAGCGCCGGAGCTTCAGAAGGCTGCGGTGTACGGTCTCACCGAGATAAACCGCGAGGGGGTCGTGGCTGCGACCCGTCTGGTGGCCAACCCCGGCTGCTACCCGACCTGCGTCCAACTCGGGCTCGTGCCGCTCCTGGAAAAGAAACTCATCTCCACGGAAGACATCATCATCGACGCCAAGTCTGGGATCAGCGGGGCGGGGCGGAGCGCGAAGCAAAACCTGCTCTACTGCGAGGCCGCCGAAGGCGTCAACCCGTACGGGATCACGCGCCACCGGCATATGCCGGAGATTGAGCAGGGGCTGGCGGAAGCCAGCGGGAAGGACGTCCGGGTGAGCTTCACGCCGCATCTGATGCCGATGAGCCGCGGGATGGAGACGGCGAGTTACGTCAAGCTGGAGGGCGGGGCGACGGTGGCTGACCTTCGGGCGGTGTTGGAGGCCAGGTATAAGGATGAGCCGTTTGTGCACGTGTTGGCCGAGGGGCAGGCGCCGTTCACGCATCACGTGCGGGGCACGAATAACTGTATGCTGAACGTGTTCGAGGACCGGTTGGCGGGGAGGGCGATTGTGATTGCGGTGATTGATAATCTGGTCAAGGGGGCCAGCGGACAGGCGATCCAGAACATGAACTTGATGATGGGGTTGCGTGAGACGACCGGACTGTTGCAGCAGTGTTTGTACCCGTAAGATCGGACTGTAACGAGTTCGTTCTCCGACGGATGTGCACTCGCGCGAAGCAAAGCGACGACCCACCCTTTTGACTCTCGCTCCACTCTCACCCATTTGTATCCTATATAGCTAAAGCTATTCCTCTTCCCGATTGCAGATGGCGACGAGGCGCCGGCGGAGCCCTCGCAGTCCCTTGAGAAAGTTCTCGTCGCGTTCGGACCTCGTCGGCTGGAGGCCGTCGACACCATCAATGCCGTCGACACCACCGCGACACTGCAGCTCGTGCACAAACGTGTGCGCAAAGTCCACCAGCCGCACGCTCACGTTCAGCGCATTCAACGAGTCCAACGCCTCCCCGCCCGTACTCGACCCCTCGTACAAAATCAGCACGCTACTCGAGAAGAACTGAAACTCCGTCTGATGAGAGACCCACTGTTCGAGCTGCTCCAACTGTCGCACCACCCCATGCGGCCCCCCGTACACGTCCACTGCCCGCAGCCCCCCCTCGTTGTGCACGAAACTCTCCAACGCCGTGTCCACACTCGCCGCTGTGAGCGTCTTACACCACTGCTTGCTGGCCCGCCAGAACCCCTGCAGCGAGTGACGGTAGACTTGCATCCCGCAAATCTTAAACCCGAGCGAGGACTGGGTCGTGTCTGCGTCCTTCACCTTGCACTTGGCGATGTAGTCCGGGGGCGCGTGCTGGTACCACGTCCGCATGCCGATTTTCACGTCCATGATCGCGGGCCGGTCGTACCTAGCAAACGAGCGAACAGCGCGAGTGAGAGGGAGAGGGAGAGGGAAAGGGAAAGGGAAAGGGAAAGACAGGGAGGGTGAAAGAGACTGCGTCGGCGCTCTCCCGATACGTACATCCGGGCCACGTCCTCCAGCTCCAAGAGGCGATGATCGTTGTTGTTGTTGTCGACGACGCCATAAAACTTGGGCATGGCCTTGAGCAGCGGCGCATTTCGGAGCGTGAACGGCAGTTCCCGCAGATCAAAGTGCGGGGTCGACTGCAGGCCGACGAGGGACTGGAACGAGGCGTCCTCCTCGTCACTCCACACGAGCTCTTCGTCGCCAAGCCGAGTCAGACAATCTCCAAAGTCGTGTGAGACCCGTGTGGTTTGTCCTTGATGATCATGGTGATCGACGTCGTTTCCACGACCCCCGCCGCTCTGTCCTGCTCTCGAGAGCAACCCACACGCATCGCTCTGCATCACATTCATCGGCTGCTGCCTCGCAAGCCGCGCCTCATACATCTCAGACGCGCCCCGCGAAAACGTCGGAAACCGCTGGATCCCCTGCGCAGCAGGGGGCGCAGCAGGGGGCGCAGCAGGGGGCGCAGCAGGGGGCGCAGCAGGGGGGCCGGCCGACGACGACACCCGCCGCACCCCGCCCATCCCCACGGGCACACACCCCTCCCCCTCACGCTCACGCTCCTCAGACATCAACCCACCCCCACTCAGATAACTCGACCGATCGCTCCCACCCAGCAACGACGACAAGGATAACGACCCCACCCCAGACGACAACGCCCCCTCCACATCATACCCCAACACCCCCAACGCCTCCTTCATCGTCTCCTCAAACCCAGCCTTCCCCTCCAACAACCGCTCCAACAACGACACCCACACCCGCTGCGACGACTGCGACGATTGCAACGCGTGTTGCGCCCCCCCGCGCTCCCCCTCTCGTTCGAAATCCACCAGCAGCTGCTCCCGCTCCGCCCGCTTCCTCCCACCCACATACCGATAAAACGTCTCCTCCCGCTCCCCCCGCGGACCCGGCTGCAACGGCTTATAAAAATGCCCCACGTCATCAATCAGACTCCCAGCCTTCCCCCGCTCGAAGAGATGCCCCGCCACCTGATGCGGTGCAGCCTTCAGCGTCGACAGACCGTTTGACGACTCGACCACACGCATCTCCGACGCATGCAGATGAAGACGTGGACCCCCTTGTAACACCGGAACACCCGTAGAAGGGCACGGCACGGCAGAAGCCTCCCCATCTCTCCCTGTATCTCTCCCTCTCCCGTTGTTCTCGTTCGGGTCGACGCTTCGCGACACGCCCGCCCCGCGACCGGAGTGACGCATCCTCGGCGGGTCCTTCATGTCGCCACGGGCGTCATAATCGTAATGCGGCGTGCATTGCGCGAGAACTCCGGAACCGAACTAAAGTTTTCCTCTGGCCCGCGCAGAACAGACTCTTTCAGAACGCCTTCTCACCTCACCGTTCGTTCGCCTCCTCGTACGTCGTACGGGGCTGCTCATCGGTCGTACCTACACGCGGCGTCGGGGTCGTGGAGCCTCCTGATTTCGATTCCAGGCTGGCGAAAATTTGGCAATTCATCTCGTCTTTCCGCGCATTGCTGCTACCTGTCCCTATTCTGTTTGCGCGTATCGCATGAGCGGGAAACCAGTGACCTCTCCCCGGGCGGCTACGCCACGGCGGGCGAAATCGAGCGCTATGGAGGCAATCGAATCGAACGGGGCGGGGCAGAATCGGCAGGTGACGCCGCGGCGGGTTCAGCCGACGAAGATATCCGATGTGCCGTCGGCTGGGGCGTCTCCGGTGAGTGGCGCGGGTGCCGGGGCCGGGGCTGGGGTCGGGGCGAGTGCCGGGGCCGGTGCGGCCCCCGCGGGGGCTGCGCCTGGCGGCGCGCCGTATCATACGGCGTATGTGGAGCGGGAACGGATTCACATGGAGCGGGAGAAGAATGGGGAGACGACGGCGAGTTATATATGGAACACTGGGGAGAAGAGCAACGAGCAGAACTGCGTGTTGCTGTGCAAGCTGGTCGGGATTTTCTCCAAATGTCTGCCCAACATGCCGCGGACGTACATTAGCAGGCTGGTGTTTGATCGGTACGTCGTCGCTGTCGTTGGTGTCGTTGGTGTCGTCGGTGTCGTCGTCGGTGTCGTCGTCGGTGTCGTCGTTGGTGTCGTCGTTGGTGCTGCTGGGGTCTGGGCTGCGATCTCGACGCTCGCGCTCCTGTACCCACCCATCCCCTCCTCTCCCCCTTCCTCCCTCGCTCACACCCCGAACTTTGCCATCGCTACCACAGGAGGCACCGGTCGGTCATCATCCGGAGAAAAAACGGCCGCGTGGTCGCGGGCATCACCTATCGGCCCTTTCACGACAGGCGCTTCGCAGAAATCGCCTTTTGCGCAGTCGCCCAGACCCTCCAAGTATCTGGGTTTGGCACGCGGCTGATGAACTGGACGAAACACTATGCGCGGGAGAAAGACCATATCGAGTACTTCCTCACCTATGCCGACAACGCCGCCGTGGGGTACTTTGCAAAGCAGGGCTTCACAAAGCACCAGAACATGGCAAAGGACCGGTGGTTCGGGTACATCAAGGACTACGACGGGGGCACCCTGATGGAGTGCTATATTCACCCCAGTCTGCCGTACAGCCGGTTGCCGGTGATGATTGCCGAGCAGAAGAAGGCGCTCGAGGCAGACGTGCAGCGGGCTCGGAACGACCGGAACGACCGGAAGCCGGGCGGTGCGAACAAAAAGGGTGCGAATACTGCAGCAGCAGCTGGGGGCGTGGTCGGCCCGCTGGTGGTGTATCCCGGGCTGACGACGCTGGGGTATTTTGCGGGGAGCGAGGCTGCGCCGACGACGAGGGTCGGCGTGTCCAACCGGAAGGTCGTGGAGAAGCTGCAGGATATCCCCGGGGTGCTCGAGGCCGGGGGCTGGACGGCAGAGACGCACGCCATGTCGCATCCGAGCTTCAAGCTTCGCCTGCCGCCGAGCGGACGGCTGGTCGAGCCCACGCCGTCGAATCTGCGACAGTTTGAGACGATGATGCTGGATGCGATAAACAAAGAGGAGACGCTGGTGTGGCCGTTCCGCGAGCCGGTGGACGCAAAGCTCGTCCCGGATTATTACCTGACCATCAAGGACCCCGTCGACATGGGCATGTTGCGGAGAAACATCGCGGGCGGGCTGTACGTGACGCTCGATTTGTTCGTGGCGGACGTGCACCGGATGTTCAAGAACGCAAAGATCTTCAACGGACCCGAGAGCGAGTACAGCAAGGCGGCGATGAAGCTCATGGGCATGTTTGATCGGATGCTGGTGGAGCATACGGTGTACGAAGGGGTCGAGCTGGACGGTGGGGAGTGACGAAGGGAGCGCGAGTCTCGATGTGATGATCACTCGTGTGACTCGTTTCTTCGTTTCACTGCACCGTCTGGTACGCTGCTGTCACCGAGGGTTCACTTTATCGGTCAGATTGGTGGTAAGGGTTCGGTTCGTCGTTCGCTACTGTCCGCGGACGAGCACGGAATCTCTGACAGAAAAATTCGAAGAAATTAACACGATTTCGTCCTGCCCTGCCAAACAAAAACAACAACGCGTCGCACCGTATACGCCATCAACAATTCAGCAACCAACCAGCGAGTCCAATGGGCAGCAAGGCGACCGAGCCCCCGGGCGTGCAGTGCTCCCTCTCGCGCGCCGATCCCGGTGGCTTTCTCGTGGCTGTGCGTATCAGACCTCGTGCGCTCGCACGCCCCGACTCGACACGCAACACGCTCCACGGAACACTCACTTGAGATACGCGCCTCGCTCGTTCGTCAGCTCTACCGAGCGGGCTTTGACGAGCACGTCAGCCACCTGGCGTCGGACCGCGCGCTGGACGCCTCGACGCGGCTGCTCAGGGTCGGCGAGCTGTGGTCGGTCTGCATTCGGTACGAGGCTGCCGTTCCAGCGGTCAAGTCGTCCAGTGTCGCCGTGGAGGCCAACATCAGGAAGGACCAGGTGCTGCTGGCGCAGGCGCGAATGACGTGCTGTATGGTCTGGCTGGACGCGTTTGAGAAGAAGCGTGAGCTGGAGCGGAAGGAGACAAAGGGTGGGGTGTGTGGTCGGGCGTTTCGGCAGCTTGTCGCGTGGGTGATGCAGGCGTGCGATAGCTTGGTACTGTCGAGGCAGTATCTGGCGGTCGGTGCGCTGTTGGAGCGGGTCGATATGCATCTCGTGCTGGACGATGTGGAGACGGCGATCACACAGGGGCGGCAGGCGCAACAGGCGGTGGATGACGTGGGGACTCGGTGGGTGCCGCTCGTCCAGTACGCCAAGCTGGTGCTCTTCAAGGCGTATACGACGGCTGACGCTGACGCTGACGCCGGCGACCCGTCGGCGGCGATGGGGATGGCCAGGGCGATGGGGCAGGTGCAGCGGTACGTGGGGTGTGTGGTAGGCGTGTCGGATCAGGTGTGGTGTGATGTGGCGTGTTTGGAGGTGGCGATGCGGTTTGTGTATCTGCATCTGCGGGAGAAACGCGGCTCGGGGGGTCTCCTGGAGGCGGTCGGGCCGCTGGTGCGTCGGCTCAAGGCAAACGCGGCGGCTGAATCGGCGGTGTGGGAGATGCGGGTGGCCGCGTGTTTGTTGTGGAGTGGGACGGTGCCGGCGATGTCGCCTTTCGTGGTGGACGGGGGCGGGGACGTGGGCGCGTCTGGACGGTCCCCGGCGGCTGACGCGGTGGTGGAGGCGCTGCGGGTGCTGGACGACGTCGAGGATTTGGAGTCGGCGCCGGATCTGGACGCGTGTGGTCTGGCAACGCGGCGTCTCGATGCGATTGTTCGGGAGAATGCGAGCGTGAGCGCGAACGACCCCGTTCGCGACTCGGAGGTGGTCGAGGCGATGGGCATGGCGTGTGCGGCGCTGGTGGGGAGTCGGCGGGGGGTGCGGTCCGTGCTCGTGATGTTCGCGACGATGCGAAGGAAGTACGCTGTGGGGAGGGCGAGTATCGAGGAGCGCGGCGTGCGGATGTTCCTGCTTTCGGTGCTGGGCAGCTTGTGTCTGCGGCTCGACGCGGGCGGCGACGATGCGATCGAGGTGGTCGAGGTGATCGCTGCGATCGTGTCCAATCGGGTGTTTCTTCGGGCCCTGCAGGGCGGTGAGTCCATGGGACTCGTTCGAGATCTCCACGCGCTGCTTTGGAACGCCGCCTGCGACTGGGGTACCCGCGGTGCCGGCAGGGAGCTCGGGGCGATTCGTGCCCTGCTGTCGTCGGCTCTGGTACTGGCGGAGCTTCTGCAGGATATCGACTGTATTCGGAACGCTGTCTTGCAGCTTGCGCGGGTCGAAACTCGGATGACGAAGTGGGAGGTGGCGGCGGCGCTCGCGGCGCGGGCGGCCGAGCACGATGCGCTGGCCGCCATGCTCGTCAAGCTTGAGATCGAGGCGTTCAAGGTGGGCGCGGGCGCGGGAGGGGCGGACAGTGCGAATTTGTTTGTCGTGAAGGACATTGTGCGCTCGCTGTTCGAGGGAGGAGGTGCGGGGGGTGGGGAGATTGAAGGGGGAAGCGTGCCGCTGCCGCTCACGGCCCAGGAGGGTGTGGAGGTGGTGTGTCGTCTCTTGGAAGATACGTCGCTTCCCGTCGACGGACGGAGGATCGTCAGCGGGCTGGTAATTCACGGGATCCTCCGCCACGCAGTCTCCGACGACGAACAGGCGGCGGTGTGGCGATCCGGGCAATCCGGACGATCCGCTGCGGCCGGCCCGTCAGTCGTGCTCCTGCTCTTTCAGAACCTGCTGGAGCTCGCGTCCACGACAAAGCACCCAATTCTCGTGGAGTCTGCCTACGCGTGGATGAGGGATGCGAACGGAGCGAACGGAGCGAACGGAACGACCGCCAGGCCGGCCGCCGCTGGGTCAGACGCCAGGGTTGTGCCCCTTCGGTACCTCGCGAATACCTCGGCCTGGATGGCAGTCGGGGAGCTCCGGAACGACGACCCAGAGCGGGCCCAGGTGGCCGCGATGTTCGCGGCGAGGACGCTGGACTTGCTCTGCGAGCTCGACGCCGATGCCGAGAGGGCCAAGCACGCCGTCGCATCGCTCGTGTGCTGCATCCTCGGCTGCCACGCCGCCTGTTTGGCATCCTGTCTGGCGGACGACGCGGAAGACATGGAAGTCGACGCAGGGATGGAGACGGGGCTGGGGCTGGGGCCGGGGTTGGAGACGGACAGACGTGCCTGGTCCAGGCGCCTGCTGGGTACCCTTCACCAGCTGCACTGCAGCTCCCGCGTCGCGGCCCGTGCCGATGCCAAGACCACAGACGCGCTGGCGCACCAAACGAAGATGGCCGAGCTGCTCATCCACATCGAGGGCCGCCAGGACCTCCTGGCGAGCGAGACCCTCGTGGCCATCCACGAGTCCACATCGCTCGACGCGTCGCTGCTGCTGGACCTCCTCGGACGCCTCCCGCAGTCAGCGATGCCCATGACCCTCAATAAGGCCTTGAACATGGCACTCACCGCCCTCAACCCCGACGATCCAGCCTACTTTGACGCCGTCCGGACCCTCCTGACGGGCGAACTTGGCGGCGGCAAAGCCGGCGGCGGCCTCATCGACCAGGTCCACGACCTCCTCTCAACCACACCCCCGCCAACTACGACCACGACCCCGCCGTTTGTCGAGTGGTTTTACATCTACGCATGGAACGCCGGCCGCCGCACCCTAGCCCTCGACGGCATGGACCGCCACGCCCTCCTCACCCCCGCCCTCAGGTAGGTATGTTCACATTCAACCCGGGATCATCAGATTCAACAAATATCTCCCCCACAATCCCCTCGACGCTCTCGTCAACGCCGTTCAAGAACGCCTCCAGGCCAACGCAGTCCCTGTCGGCCTCGAGCGCCATGAACGCCTGCACCTGCTCCTCAACAATCCCACATCACCACCTGCCCGTCGAACCCCACACTAACCATCGCCGGCTCGCTGGGGTGCCACGCTACGTCACGCACCACATCATCGTGCCCCCCCTCCAAAACCCGCACCGGCTCCCCGCCAGCCAGCCGATCCCAAATATACACGCTCCCACACGCACTCCCACTGTACACATAATCCCTCGAACTCGAAAACTTTGCCCGAATCAACGTCTGCAGCACCTGATGCCCGCGATACGTCACCACAGACCCATCCCGCGGGTGCACCACCGCCGACCCCCGCCCCCGCGGCGGCCCCTGCCACCGATAATCAAACAACAGCGCAGGCACATCCCGCATCGTTCTCTCCGACTTGACCGCCGCAAACGAACTCAAACACCGCATGTCCCACAACTTTGCCGTCTGATCCTTCGACTGACTCAGCAACCACCGCCCAGACCCGTCGGAATCCAGGTACGTGATCCCACCCAAATGCCCAACAAACCCACCAATCGGCTTACACCGCCGACTCGTCCGCTCCAAACTCCCGTTCTCGTTCCCGTTCCCGTTCCCGCCGCCACCCCCGCCCGTCACCCGCGCATCATACGCCAAGATCATCGAGTCGTCGCTCCCCGAGAAGAACACATCCCCCCGCTCATCCGCGTACTCCACAGCATTCACGTCATCCTGATGACACCTGGCGAACGATCAAAGCACAGGAGCGCGAGTGAGCAGAGTGAGCAGAGTGAGCAGAGTGAGCAACCGCGAGCAACCACATCGGTCGTCGTTCAATACCCACCGTAACCGCTTCGTCACCCGCTGCGTCGTCATATCCACGATATACACGCTACTACTGCTCCCACACAACAGCTCCCGACCAGCATCCGGCGACCACCGCACGCTCCACACGCCCTCCCCGTACTCCAAGTCCGAATCCTGCCCCTCCCGTCCGAGATACAACGTGTCATGAATATCAGTCACATTCGCAATCGACGTCGCCTCGTTGTTATCGATCGACGCGAGGTGGATCACCGGCGCGATCGTCGTATAGGCCAGGAAGCGAGAATCCCGCGTCACTGCCAGGTCGGTCACCGTCCACCGAAGCGTTCTACAATGGATCGTCTTCACCGGCGCGTTGTCTGATCGCGTGTGGTCGTGAAGCAGAATGAGACGGGAACCCTGCCACGCAGTCGCGAAATGACGGCCGTCGGCGCTCCACTTGACCAGGTAGCCGCGGTCGTGGTTCCTGGCCAAGGTCGTACGACTCCCGCCGGGTATGAAGTGGGAAGCAAGCTTCCGGTTGATGGCCTGCGGGGGCGTCGTCGGCCCAGCGGACCAACCACCCGTCTCCCGCTCGGCCAAAAGACTGGCGATGCTGCTCTGAGGGGTCTTTGGTTTCGCAAGGGCCGATGGGGGGTCATCCTGCTCTGTCCACGTAAACCCACCCTGCGAATCCCCGTCCGACGTATACGCTTCTTCAGAGTCTTCGTCTCCAGCGCTGAGCGACGCCCATTCCGCAGACGACGACGACGTTTCGTCCATGGCAAGTTTCTCAAACCCAAATTTTGGCGAAATTTTGCTCAATTGAGCGCTTGTGCACAAGCGTTCCCAACCGGCTATTCTGTCCCCAGCTATTCTATCTGTCTGTCTACTGTAGCGTCTTCGTTGTCGCGATCGGAGTGGCCGATAGTCGGGCTGCGTAATCGAGCAGGATGTCTCCCTACCCCTACCTGGTGAAGCTGGCCCAGTCCGAGCCCGTGGCCTGGGCGGTTCAGAACGCCGTGGGCGTCCTGTTTGCGATGATGTTCAGCGTTGTCTGGCCGTTGAATTTTACGCTCGCGTGTGTCTCGTCGGTGCTGTTTACGGCGGCCAGCACGGTGCTCTCGATCGACAGGACGGTCGGTGGGCGCCTTTTCTCCGCGTCCATGTTTGTCGGTGCCATGTTGTCGGGGGGCGTTCTGGGGGGTGCAGTATCGTCCCTGGCGTGGCTGGCGCGGGGCGGGAGCAAAGGTATTGCGGTCTATGCCGGCGATGCGCAGGCGGCCCTTGAGAGGATTGGCAACCTGACGTTGTCCGAAGCTGAGCAGTTGGGTCTTATTTCTCCCTCGAATCCGGTGTTGGAAGCGATTGAGAGGACGCTTGGGGCTGAGATTCGGTCGATCGAGTCCGAGAATGTGATTCAGATCGTCGGGAACGTGATTGAGCTGGCAGACTCGGGTGCGGCAGAAAAGGGCGTTTCTTTGTTGCCGGAGCCGCTTCAGGTGCTCGGGGAGGACCTGTTTACGGTGCTCGGGGAAGGGATTCCGCGGATTTCCACCGGGTTTTGGGTCCTCCTGATCGTCTTGTTCTCCGTGGTGGCGTTGCCAATGTCCATCGCGAGGGCGTCGGAGAACTTCAAGGTTGGGCTGTTGATGGCAATCACCACGCTGTTTTGTGGGAGTCAGGTGGTGTTTGCGACGCTAATGCCGGTGCTCGGGGTTGAGCTGTATTGGAAGCAGATTGTGACGGGGTATATCAAGGTGGCGTTGGTGAACGGCGCGGGGATGGTGTTGGCGGCGCTGTTGGTGTACGTGCGGAGCTCGCATGATGCGGCAAGGGAGAAGTTTGGGGAGGTGTTCAAGAGGAGCGGGGTGGTGCTGTCGGGGATCGCGAGTAACGTGGGGAGGATCAAGGTGGGGCGAGCGGAGGAGGGGGGGTATGTGGTCGATGGGGCGGGGTGCGTGTCGCTGCGGAACGAGGCAAAGCGGATGGCGGCGGAGACGGTGGATGAGGTGCACGGCGACAAGTCGAAGGCGAAGGCGAAGGCGAAGGCGAAGAGTGATGGAAAAGACGACGTGGAGGATTCCGAAGCGCCAACGGGGTATGCCCATGCCTCGACCGACGCCACCTCGCTCTCGGCGTTCAAGTTGCGTGCCAGCTGTCAGACCATTGAGGACCAGCTCGCCGTGTGTCTGTTCGAGGTCCCGCTTCCTGGCGTGACCTCGCATGTGGGTGCGCGTCGGGGTGACTTTGTGGAGCTGTTGCGTGGTCTGCGCACGCTGCTGTCGACGTTGTGTTGCATCGAGACGATCTATCCCACCGGGGCCCAGGAACTTGCTCGGAGCGGGCATGACACGGCGCCGGTCCAGTGTGTGATGGCGGCGGTGGCGTCCGTGCTGGGCGGGCTGTCGCCGGTGCTGTCGACGATGCCGGTGCTTGGGGTGTGCAAGGGCAAGAAGCTCGCGTGGCGTCCGCGGGACTCGTCGTTCTGGGACGGGCTGGAGCGGGACATTACCAGCTTTGCGAAGGTCGTGCGTGACGAGGCGATCAAGGATAATATCAGGATGAGCGAGCGCGGGAGGGACATGATGCTGCTGATGATGAACTGCCAGACGCTGATCAGCGATGCGAAAGCGTGCGAGGCGTTGGCGGCCACCGCGCTCGATGTCGTCGCCCCGAGCTCCAAGGATTCTCTGAGTCTGAAGGAGCGGATTGTGGGCAACGGGTACCTGCCGGCGCTCTTGGTGAACAGCATCCTGCTGTCGGTAGGTGTTTTGCGACTCGGCCGACTGACTGACTGACTGACTGATTGACTGATTGACTGACTCAATCAATCACTTGCTCGCTCACTCGCTCTCTCTCAATACGCACGACGCACGACGTCTTCAGGGTTTTGCCCAGTACGGTTTGATCGTTGCGTCGACCGTCAAGTTCTTCAAGGGTGTCGTGGCGTTTGTGCGTTCCCGTGCCGAGCGGGTCCGGATGATGCGCGACGTGTACATCCAGTTCGCCTTCAAGTTCTGGCTGGCCACGTCGGTGACCATCATGGCCATCGTGCTCATCATGTGGCAAGCCAAGTTCTCGGGCGACAACCAGCTTCAGAACGCCTACGACAGCGTATACTTCTTCTTCGTCTGGCAGCCCATCTATTTCTGGTTGACGGTGGCCATCTGTGTGCAGTTCCAGGTGGAGGCGGCCGTGATGCGGGCCGTCCTTCGAACGACCATGTCGGCCGTGGGTGCCACCCTCGGCTACTGCGCCATGCTCAACGGGACCCTCGCGCAGAACCCGTACTGGATCTGTGGGATCGTCGTCACGGTTAACGGGTTCTTCAGCATGTTTTGCGTGGTCAAACCGCTCAGGTACAGCGTGTTCCTGGCAAACTTCACCTTCAACGCCGTCGTTGTATGCCAGTACTACGGCTGCTCGCCGTGCGACGTTCCCGGAGACGTGCAGATCTACGGCGGCAAAGTGCTCTCGACGATGTTCGGGTCGATCTACGCCATCCTCGTCTCGTGGCTCATCAAGCCGTACTACACGTCGCAGAAGATGCTCGGCCTGGAGTACACGGTCATGACCGACAGCCTGTCGCTCATCTCGTCAACGTGGAAGGAAACAGCAAGGCAGGGTGACGACGAGGACGGGACTGACGGGAAGGAAGGGAAGGACGGGAAGGACGGGAAGGACGGGGGCGAGCCCCATGCCCCACAAAAACTGGTTCTGGACCTCGAGACGGTGGACAAGCTCATCGACGAGCGCCTCGTCGCAGTCCACAAGGAGATCGAAAACAACACGATCGAAAAGGGCCAGTTCCTCCTCTTCACGTACCTCCTGCTCCCGACACCTCCAGTCGTCACCCTCCTGGTCAAGCGCCTCGAGCGATTGGGCGTTTACTTGCGCGAGTACGCCCAGATAAAGACGTCGAGCATCGGAGGCATCACGGCGACAGACGCCGACGCCGGCAGCACCTCGACCGAGTTCCAAACGTTCATCTCGGCCGCCCAAGTGCTCCTCGAGAAATGCCACGTCACCTCAGAGAAGCTGCTCGCGACCATCAAGGCAAACTTGCTCGATGCCACAGGCCGCACGGAACTCCAAGCGACCCGCGTGGCGCTCTCGGAAGACCTGAAAGCGCTCGAGGCCAGCCTTGACGCCATCACCGAGGCCTTCCGCGACTATGACCAGAACCGAAAGACCCGCATTCGGGAGCCGGAGCTCAAGCAAATCGCCAGGTCCAGACTCGTCTTCCTGGCCTTCAAAGAGTTCTTCGTCATCACTGTGCTGCTCGCCGAGACCGAAGCCACGGTCGACCGCGACGTCTGGCACAGCGAGTTCTCCAACTGGTTTGGCCGCCGCCCAGTCTAATTATGTGCATTGAATTATTGAGATGATCGCGAGTGTTTAAACGTCCGCATACAGCTACACCAACGCACGCGCGACGCCCAGCGCCGCCAGCCCCCCGGCCACGCCGAGCATGACCGTCCTCCCGATCGGCGACGGGTGCGCCTTCGACTGGACTACGAAGTACGCAGACAAACCTAGACACGTCGTCGTCCCAATCACCTTGCATGACGTGCAAGACGACACGGGCGACAAGGGCGACGACGCAGTCTGCTGCTGCGACATCGTTGTCTACTTCTTCTTGCCCTTCAGCAGCGCTTCGCGAGCAGCTTTCAGAGCAGCAGCCTCCTCCTTCTTCTTCTGAAGGTGGGCCTTGTCCTCGTCGCTGTAGTCCTTCGCCTGGACTTTCTGTTGTCGGTCGTTCCGAGTTGGTGTTGGCGGCCAGTGAGTGAGCGAGGTCTATCAGCAGTCGGGCCTACCATTGCCACCTACCTTTGCTTTCAGAGGCTTTGCCTTGCCGCCTTCTTTGCCAACCATCGCGCGAGAGAGAGAGCAGCGAGTAAAGTAAAATTTGAACGATTTCTGAATAGGAGCGCTCTCGTGCTCCGCGTTTGTATCGCGAGCGCCCACTCGCTGTCGCCCATCGGGAAGACGGGAAGACGCGTACGAGGCGGGGGCGAGGCAGGGCAGCGCGCGAGGTTTCGGTTGAGCGTGCGTGCGAGCTGCATGCTCTGAACTTGAATTGACTCGCAGCTCGAATGGTGGCCAAGAAGAAAAGCACCCACGGTGGCGGTGTGACGAAGCGGAAGGGCGGTAAAGCTCCCGATGGTCGACGAGGAGGAGGCAACGCGCAGGGGTCATCAAAGGCGGCAGCGGCGCCGCCGTATCGGCCCCCGTCCCACGTCCTCGTCCACAGCGACATCGGGGGCGAGTACCAGTACGACTTGGAGGATGGTATTGACATCGGTGCACTCGGTGAGAATGTCGTCTCCCTGAAGATGCTGCGTGCGGAGGACGGCGGGGACGGGGAGGACAGCGAGAGGGGCACTGGGGGCGGCGAGCTGGACAATGTGGAGGACGTGATTGACGTCGCGTCGTCTTCGGACGACGGAGAAGAACACGACGAAGGAGAAGAAGGTGAAGGCGACGGTGCCGAACAGCGTACGAATCAAGACGCCAGTGGTCTGTCGGCCTTGCTGGCAGACTACGATCGTCTGAACGACGCCATGGACATAGGCAAGCCGACGACCACCTCAACCCCCCAAAGGGCAAACCTGAAGAACACGATCTACGACCGGATCCCGTGGAGCACACACGCGTGTCTCTCCTTGCGGTCGCCGTCGCTGCGGCTCCACGAGGAGATCCGGATGTTCAACGACTGCCTGCGGCCGACGGACGAAGAGCACACGGCGAGGCGGGACGCGGTGCAGCGGATTCGCGACGTGGTGACTGGTCTGTGGCCAGACGGTCGGCTCGAGGTATTCGGGTCGTTTGCCACCGGCCTCTATCTGCCTTCGTCGGACATTGACGCCGTCATCCTCGGCAGCAAGTGTGCCGACATCCGGCAGGGGCTCCGCGTGCTGGCAAAGTCCCTCTCGAAAAAGCGCCTGGCCGTCGAGGTCCAGACCATCCTCAAGGCCCGTGTGCCCATCATCAAGTTTGTAGAGAAAGCGTCGGGGTACAACTTTGATATCTCGTTCGATGTGGCCAACGGGCCAGAGGCTGCCGACATTGTGCTTCGGCTCATCGACGTCATGCCGGCCATGTCGCACCTGGTGATGGTCATCAAGGTGTTCCTGCAGCAGCGAGAGCTGTCGGAGGTATACACGGGCGGAATCGGTTCGTACGCGCTGCTCGTGATGGTCGCCAACTTTATGCAGACGCACCGCTCGAGGTTCCCGGGTGGCCACGGTGGTCATGGTGGCCAGGGCGGGGGTGGCGAGCACGATACCAACCTGGGAGAGCTGTTGATGGACTTCTTCAGGCTGCACGGGCGGACGATCGCAAACGGGGTGGGGGTGTCGTGTTCCATGGGCGGGTCGTTCTTCCAGAAGAAGCAGCTGGGCTTTTTCCAGCCAGAGCGGCCGGACTTGTACGCCGTCCAAGACCCGAACGACGATACCAACGACCTCGGGAAGAACAGCTATAACGCGTCCAAGGTGCGCATCGCGTTCGACCATGCGTATTCGAGACTGACGGCGGCCGTCAAGCCCGGCGAGTCGCTGCTCGAGCGTATCGTCCGGCTGGACAAGATCTTGTTTTCGAGGTGGACACCGGCGGGGGGCCGAGGGAACAGGGTCGAGGTGATTGACTTGGTCGGTGAGGAGGATGCGCCGGCGGCCGAGGGGGGCGGGGAGGAGGAGGAGGAGGAGGCGTTTGTTCGGACGGCCGTGGCGGATGCAGAGGCGGAGGCGGAGGCCGCCCCCAGAGGACGGAAGGGCCCGAAGGCAAAGCCTAAGCCAAAGCCAAAGCCAAAATCCAAGCCAAAACCCAAGGCCAAGCCAAAGCCAAAACCCAAAAAGAAGCCCCCCGCTGCCAAGAAGGCGGCCACGAAGACCAAGGCGAAGCCCAAGAAGGCCGCGACGAGAAGGAAGCCAGCTGCTCAAAAGAACTGAACTGCTGGTCCGTGCAACAACAACCCCAGTACGTCTATCCATCATATCGCAGTTCGTAACACACCGTCTGGTCCAGAGACGAACGGTCGGGCGACAAACAACACTCGTGCTCTCAGATTCGAAAAATCGAAACGAGATGGTCGCGACCATCGCGCTCGCGTTCGCCCAAGGGTTGGTCAGACTGGGTCATCATACACGGTCACGCGTGGTCCATGCGGTCAGGCGCCCGGGGGCGCTCAATACGCCCTACGTTCCGGCTCGCGCCGTGTCCCCGCTCTGCAATTCCTACAGCACGGGCGCCGCGGGGCGGGGCATCGAGGAGATTGAGTTCAACCCGATGGCCGCGAACACGATCCAGCTGATCGGGAACGTGGGCAGGAAGCCGGAGCCAAAGTACCTGGAGTCTGGCTCGAAGGTCTGCAACTTTCCGCTGGCTTTCACGGACAGGAAGGACGGCGACACGCAGTGGTTTGACGTCGAGGCCTGGGACGAGCTCGCGGACGTCGCTGCGAATAATGTCGACAAGGGGGACCGGGTCGCCCTGCAGGGACGGCTCAAGGTGCAGGACTGGACCGACCGGGAGGGCAACACGCGAAAGTCGCTGCGCATCGTCGCGCAGAACATCATGCGGGTCCGTCGAAACTCGATGATGATGGGCGATGGAGACGGACAGTTCCAGCAGCCCGGGCAACAGTCTCAGCCACAGCAGCCCCCGCAGTTCCAACCGAGCGCACCACCGCAAGCAGTCGCCCAGCAACGGCCGCAGGCGCCGCAAGACCCCACCTATCAGTCGACAGACATGCCGATGACCAACGAAGAGCTGTGGATGAACTTCTTCGAGAACAGCTCTGGTTGGTACGACAACAGGGAGAAGAAACAGAGCGGCCAGATCAACCCCAAGAGCCCGGATTTCAAGAAGATGGAAGGCGGGAGGGACGCACCGGCGCTCTGGATCGAGAGCTCGTCCACGCCCGCCTGGGTGAAGAGCGAGCTCGCCAAGCTCGACCAGTTTGGGTCCGATGTTCCCCCGTTTTGATGGTCGAAGTTGATGCCATGTTGTAACGCGCACCTTAACACAACTCGAGCGAGGATACGGCGATACGTTAAAAGCACACTGCAGTCGTCAGTCAATTAGTCAGTCAGTCAGTCAATCAGTTAAGTCTACCGCAGATTCGTCTCGAGCTTCCGCCTGCCCGTCGGCTTTGCGTTCCCACCCTTCCCCAACAGGCTGTCAAACTGCAGCACGCGCTTCTCCTGACCGTGCACCACGTCTCCCGTGTGCACGCTCAGCCCTCCCGCCGTCCGCCGCTCTGTCCGCCTCGTCGACACCGTCCCAGTCGCCACGACCTCTCTCGCCGTACTCGCACTCCCACTCGCGCCCTCTCTCGCCTTTGCCACCCGCGCCTTCTTCTTGGCATACCGCCCACCCAGCTGACTCGCCCGGTCCCTCGCCGCCGTAAACCCGTTGAACAGCGGGGTAAGGCTCCTCGCCACGGAGGTCAGTTCGGCCCGCTCCGCTCGGCTCGGCCGTTTGGCCTTGAACGGCGTACTGGGCACCCTCGTCGACGACTTGGAGGGCTTGGGCGTCGACAGCTCGACGTCGAGTCTTCGCTTTGCCTGACCCATAATGGTGTGACTGACGTGGAGGAATTATTTCGTCCGTGCGTGGATTCTTCTCTCACCGTGGAAGGAATTTTCGGAATTCAGGATTCGAGTTTTCGTCCAAAATCGTCCGTGCGTCGCCCTCGGCGATACTCCCGTGTATAGACAGGTGTATATGGGACGTCTGTTAATATGTTGAACGACCTCGCGGGTTGTTTTGGGTTATCGAACTCGGGAAATTCGATGTTTGGCCATTTGAAATCAGCAAGAACGGGTCCTTCGCGCGATACAAAGCACGCGTACTTGCCGTGCTACACCCGAAACGAAGTAGCCAGTGGCGTTGGGTGCGGACAGAAAAGGACGCGGGGCAAAAGGCGAGGGGCCGAGCGCACGACCCAGCAGATTTGAACGAACCGTCAGTCAGGCAAGACGCTGTCTTCGATCGCCGCCGTCGGGTCTCGTAGACAGACAGCAGGACTCAGCCGGGGCAGTGGACCACACGCATACTCGATAATAAACAGAACCCAGCGAATCCAGCGAACCCAGCACTCGAGGATGGCCACCGGCGCGACGCCTCGGCACGTGCTCGCGGCGTCCTCACGGCGCTCGTCGAGGGCCGTGACGATCGCAATCGGGGGTTTCAACACGCTGTTGCTGTTCTTCGTCCACGGCGCGCTCACGTCGGCCGCCACGCCAGAGATAATCCGCGAGACGTTCCATCTGTACTACCAGCCGCTCATCCCGTTCCTCGTGATGCTGTGGGGGTGGGGGCTGAACGTGCTCTATTTCGAGCGGACGGGACTGCGGTACGACGCGTGTTTCGACGCAGACGCGGACCACGGCCACGGCCACGGCCACGGCCACGGTCGGAGCGGCTCGGCGCTGCTGTCGGGCGCAGAGCTGTTGCGGCTCGCCAATGTGCTGACGCTGGCGCTGTTCTCGTCGGCGGTGGTGTTCCTGCGGTTTGTGGGTCAAGGAAACGTATGGGCGGCGGCAATGCAGCCTGTGGCGCTCTACCTCGCGGCGGTGCTCGTCTTGTTCCTGCCGCTCGACGTATTTTACAGGGACAGCAGGCGGTACTTTGCTGGAACCCTGTGGCGGGTCGTCACGCCTGTGCGTTCGGTCCGATGGGCGGACTTCCTGCTGGCCGATATCCTGACCTCGCTGGCAAAGGGGATTTCCGACGTGGAGCGGGCGGTGTGTTCGATGGCGAGCGGGCCCATCTTCTCCGAGTCGACCCACTCGCTGTGCACGGAAATCAGCTGGGCGATCCCGTTGGCGATCGCGCTGCCGTACTCGTGGCGGTTTTTCCAGTGCTGGAGAGTGTACCGGGAGACAGGCAACAAGAGCCAGCTCTCCAACGCGGCCAAGTATATGACGGCGTTCCCCGTGATTTTCCTGTCGTATGCCAAGTATCACGTGTCGACAGACCAGTGGGTGTTGCTGTGGAAGCCCCTGTGGCTGGTCGCGTGTTTCCTCAACTCGACCTTCAGCTATTATTGGGACGTCGAGCGGGACTGGGAGATTGGGTGGTTCAGCGTGATGCGGAAGCGGCGAACGCCGTTCGTGAAACCCATCTTGCCGCAGCCGACACAGATCGCCGATCGGACGTACTTCTATCTCATGGCGTCGAATTTGGTGCTGCGGTACGTGCTCGAGTCGGCGGGGTGGGTCGGCGCCCGCAGTCGCTCGCTCGCTTGCTCACTCACTCGCTGCCGTATCTCGACAGGTTGTCGTGGTGCTATAAACTGAGCGTTCATTTACGCCACAATCACGCCTTCGTTTTTATGATCGTGATCATGGAGGTGCTGCGGCGGTGCCAGTGGGTCGTCGTGCGTGTCGAAGTAGAGCTGAGGAAGATGCAGCTCGTGTCGGGCAAGTCGGGAAGACGAGTCGGCGGTATCCCCGGCGGAGGGAGTCCGAGTGTCAGCCCGAGAATCGCCTGATGAGCATTGTAGCCTGATCATAGCCTCCGGAGGCGAAATCGGATCTTGCAACGATTTCGTCGGTCGAAAGGGATCATGCGCAACAACCGCATCGTCGCTCCATTCCTCTGCTCGCTCCTGTTTTAAACACTTGCCAATACAGTCGATCGTGTCGACGAGTCTGATCGTCGATCGAGCGAGCCTTGGGGTGGTTCTTCTCAAATCAATCGTCTCGTGATAAGCTTATCGAGAGACGGTTGCTCGAGTCAGAGGCTCCGTTGGCTGATTCCATACCCCGCATCGATCGTGTATCCCTCTAGTCGGTCCTAGACTAGACCGGATTCCTGAGAAGGTGCTGCTTCGTTTCAGTACTCGCGAGGAAGCATGCCCAGTTTTTCGCCCACGGCCTCTCTCGCGTCTCCGCACGCCCCGGTGGTGCTTGCTCGGCCCCGACACACCCCGGCGGTGCTTGCTCGGCCTCTGGTCGCGTCGTTGCGGTCGACGGGGTCGACAGGGTCGTCGATGGCGCAGAAGCGCTACCTCAGCACCGCCACCAGAGCCGCCGCAAGACCCCGCCGTGGTGCCACCCGCTCGGTCGTCACGGCAGCGCTCCCCAGCCCGACAGCGGACAAGTCGTACGATTACGTCATTGTCGGTGGTGGACTGGCCGGGTGCGTCCTGGCAAACAGGCTGTCGGCCAACCCGAACGCCAGCGTGCTCCTCCTCGAGGCCGGCGGCGAGAACAACTCGACCAGCATCTCCGTCCCTGCCGGATTCACGAAGATATTTAGGAGTCCTTTGGACTGGAACCTGTTCACAAAGCGCCAATCGGAGGTGGCCGAGCGGATGATCTACCTGCCTCGCGGGGCAGTCCTGGGCGGGTCGTCCGCGACAAACGCAACTCTCTACATGCGCGGGGCGGCCGCGGATTATGACGGCTGGAACGTCTCTGGGTGGGCATCGAGCGACGTCTTGGACTGGTTCAAGAAGTGCGAGGGCAACAACGATCAGAAGGACCCGGCCGTGCACGGGACGGACGGGCCGTACCACGTCGAGAACCCCCGGTACACGAACGAGCTGCACCAGAAGTTCTTCGACGCGGCAAACGAGGCGGGTATTTCGTCCAACCCGGATTTCAACGACTGGAGGCGTCCGCAGGAGGGTCACGGGGTGTTCCAGGTCACGCAGGAGAGGGGGACGAGGGCCGATGGGTACAGGCAGTACCTCAAGCCGGTGATGGACAGGCCCAATCTGCAGGTGGTCACGGGGGCCAGGGTGAACAGGGTGGTGTTTGATCAGAAAAAGGCGGTGGGCGTGGAGTACATCTGCGAGGAGTTGTCGCCCATGAGGGAGCTGATGACGGCGTCGCTCAAGGCGCAGGGCGAGGTGATCATGTCCAGCGGGTCGATCCACACGCCGCAGATTCTGCAGATGAGCGGTGTAGGAGACGCGCGTGCGCTGTCCGAGTTTGGCATCGCGTCGGTGGCCGATCTTCCGGGCGTGGGTGCCAACCTGCAGGACCAGCCGGCGGTGGTGGTGAGCGGGCCGGTCAAGCGCGAGTTCGAGGGCAAGTCCGTCACGGACCACATCTATAACAGCCGAGGCAACATGCGGAAGAGGGCGCTGCTGAACTACTTGATGTTCGGCAAAGGACCGCTGACGTCGACGGGTTGCGACCGAGGCGCGATGGTCAGGACCGCCGCCGCCGCGGGCCACCTGCCCGATCTCCAGATGCGGTTCGTGCCGGCGATGGCGCTCGACCCCGACGGCGTGTCCAGCTACACGAAATTCGGAAAGTTCAAGAAATTGGGCCGGAAATGGCCTTCTGGCGTCACGATCCAGTTGGTGGCAAGCAGAGCGGCAAGCAGGGGGTCGGTTTCGTTGAAGAGCCCCGATCCCTTTGACACGCCGCTGATCAACGCCGGCTATCTGACCGACCCAGAGGGCAGGGACATGCAGACACTCAAGAACGGTATCGAGCTTGCCCGCAAGATTGCCTCGACGGGAGTCATGTCGTCGGTGCTCGACGGCGAGTTGTTCCCAGGCACCGACGTCACGACGGCGGCGGGCGCCGAGGAGTACATCAGGAGGACCATCCACTCAAGCAACGCGCTCGTGGGAACGTGCCGAATGGGAACGTCGGCAGCGAACGGCGACGTCGTGGACAACAACTTGAGGATCTTTGGTCTCGAGGGGATCCGGGTCGTCGACGCGAGCGTCATCCCGATCATTCCCGGGGGGCAGACAGGCGCGCCCACGGTCATGATCGCCGAGCGGGCCGCCGATATGATTCTCAAGGGCGTGTCGGTGGAACAGACGGACCCGCTGGAGGCCTTCTGTGCCGAGGACCCGAGCGCCGACGAGTGTCGCGTCTATGACGACTAATTTTCGATCCAAGGTTCGATCCAAGTTTTGAATGCGTGAGACTGTGGTGTTGGTGATGGGCGATGTTATTGGTTATTGGTTTTAACAGTAGTGCTGATTACAGGTTGCCTATCAGTACGTCATACGCGGCTTTGATCTTCTGGAACGTCTCCTCGGCGGACTTCCGGTCGCCGCCGCCGGCCTTGTCCGGGTGAAATTTCAGTGCTGCGCGCTTGAACGCCGCTCGAATCTCCCTCCTCGTCGCCGTGCTGTCAAGCTCCAACATCGCCAGCGCTTCCTGCTTCCGGGACGCCTCGCTGCCGCGTTGATGAGCCTTTGACTTGGCTCGAGCAGCCCGTTCGCGGGCCTCTCGTTCCTCTCGAGCCCGCTCTTCTGCCTGCTGTCGCGCGTAGTCCGTGTCGATCTCGTGATGAGACGATTCGCACCCACACAGGCTGCAAAAGAACATAATCTCCGTGTTGTGGACGTCGGCGCTGTTGTAATAGATCTTGAACCCTTTGCAGTCGCAGTCGGCCGACGTGCACGCCCCGCGCCGAATCTGCGTCAGGATGTCCAGCTCCGTCACCTGCAGCAGCTCCCCGGTGAGCTCCGCGTGAGCCATCCGCTTCCTCGACGCGTCGACGCGTGCTTGCCTCTCCATGGACTCCTGCGTGGTCCTCCTGCTCGTGTGTCCAGAGGACGGTGCCGGGGACGCCGTCGACCGTGGGGGCTCCGGGTCAGAAGAGGATCTAGAGGGGACAGTGGGGACAGTGGGGTGAGTGGAAGGAGAAGGAGGGGCAGCAGGTCGGTGCTCGTGCTCCTCCCACGCCCGCTGCAGCTCTGCGATCGTTTCAGATAGGTCAGAATCGGAAGACGACAAGACGCTGCTGGTCGGAGACGCCGCCTTGTTCTCCTTGACACCCTCTGTCGGTCGACTCTTCAGAAGCTCGGCGAGTCCGGACTCGATTCGCTCCATCCGTTGATCTGAAAGCCGTTGTGCTTCCACGAGGGCACTGATCGAGCGCTCCAGCCGACAGACCGCGTCCAGCACCTCAGCGAGACTCGAATCACCGTGAGCGTTGTCGACACGTGTCGGTGGCTGCTTGACGTCGACTTTCTGAACTCGCTCCTTGGCACGACACTTGGCACGACACTCTCCAAGCAGCACCTTGACCGCCAGCCTGTTCTCCCCCTGATCGACCAGCTCCATCGCTCGCTCGCACGCCTCCATCGCCTCCGCCCACCGCGCCGACCCCATCAACGCCACTGCCCGGCGATAGTGGACCTTGAACGTGTCCGGCTGGAGACTGACCGCCCGGTCTGCGTCGGTCAATGCCTGCGACCACCACTTCTTCTTCGAGTAGCAAAGCGACCGGTTGGAGTAGAGCCGCCAATCGACGGCGTTCAGCGATATGGCTTCCGTATAATGGATGATTGCGGTGTCGAATTCACCGAGAGCCATCGCGTCGTTGCCCCGCTCTCTCTGCGTTTCGCTATCGTCGACGCAATGAGCTTCGGAAGGATGGCCGCATCTGTCGCAGTCGAGGAGGTGCACGTTGCAGTCTGGATGGGGACCGCCAGCCGGTTGGCGATACTTCGTCGTCCGGATCCAATACCTGCCACAATCACAACCAGCGCTCTGGCAGGGACCTCGTACCACGCCGAACAGATCCCGGGCAGTCTCGGCGTCAGCCACGATGTGATTGTCTCTCACTTTGCTGACCATCGAATGACCGATGAACGATCAGCGATCGGGGACTCTCGTTCTATCGTTTCGCCATGATTCAGCCGTTAACACGCTCCCTCGCACACTATTACGTAGATAACACTGTAAGCGACGCCTGGACGGACGAACCCACGCAAGCTATGGTTTAGTTCTGCCGAAATCGGTCTTCTCAGTTTCGCCCGTCGAAAACGAAGCCAGTCGAATACGGCATACTTAATCCGTGGTCTGCGTCTATTCGCGCGTCAATCGATCGTTCAGTGTGTGATATACGTTGTTGAGTTGACGGCTGCAGCATGGCGAAGAGGAAAAAGAAGCTTCTGCTGTCTGACTTGTTCCCAGAAGTGGCCGAGGAGCGGGAGGTGGCCGAGGCGGAGAGGGAGCGGGAGGAGGAGGAGCCGGCGAGGAAGGTGCAGAGGACGAGTAAGGCTGGCCATGATATGACCAAGCGCGATGAGAAGTGGAACGGCCGTGTGGAGGTGTGCAAGCAATGGAAGCAAACGAAGGGGCGGTTTCCGAAGAGGAACCCGAAGGACAAGGAGGAGGACAGTTTGTACCAGTGGCTGAGGCATTGCAAGCCTGGTGGAAGGAACTGG
>Ga0181573_10001193_pt1 | contig 25957 bp, 26 predicted proteins | sample 101ome_25_FD_148643 | JGI IMG/M metagenome (GOLD analysis project Ga0181573, IMG submission 148643) | Coastal salt marsh microbial communities from the Groves Creek Marsh, Skidaway Island, Georgia - 101409BT metaG (spades assembly) | ecosystem: Environmental > Aquatic > Marine > Intertidal zone...
AGATGGTGCCCAGGAGAGGACTTGAACCTCCACGCCCTTTCGAGCACTAGCACCTGAAGCTAGCGTGTCTACCAATTTCACCACCTGGGCAGCGGGAAATTCTGATTGCTCAGAGGGCGCGTAAACTAAGCCCTTCAAGCTCAGTTGTCAATCTCAAGGCGAGAGATGAGTTGAGCAGCGCTCACGGCCGGAAACTGGGCGAGAAGAGCATCGCGGTGCCCCGTCACATCGGCGAGGGTGGTGTTATCGAGCGCGCTAAAAAATGCCTCAAGCCCTCGCTTGAAAAGACCGGTGAGCTGGCACTCTCCAATCAACGGGCAGGAATTGGTGTTGGGGTTAAAGCATTCGACCACTTCGCTAGCGCCCTCGAGCGCTCTTACGACCGCTCCGATATCAATGTCCTCCGCGGGCATACCGAGCTTTACGCCACCGGCGCGGCCGCGGATCGTTTGCAAATAGCCCAACTGACCCAATTGACGGGCAGATTTGAGCAGATGCGCTTTGGAGATACCAAAAGCGACAGCGATGTCCTCGATGCGGACGACCCGATCTGGATGCAATGCGCAGTACATCAGTGTCCGCAGAGAGTAGTTGGTATAGGCAGTGAGGCGAATGGTCTGACCCTCCACAAAGGCAGAAAGTAGTAAACCAAATAATTCTTTTTCGGGCAATGGCGTGGGAAAGGCGTATACTGATTGTTCGACCCCTCACACTCGCGCCCTGGGGGCGCAATCCGCCGCTATGTCGACGTCCAAAACGCCACGTCAGCCCAAAGTCCGGGATCCACATCAACGGCGGGAAGCCTCTCGTTATGAGTACCCCATAGCCTCTCGTGAATTAATTCTCGATACCCTGACGCAGGCCGACGCACCAATGCGCTTTGAGCAGCTCTCAACGACACTTGCTTTGGATGATCCGACCGAGCAGGAAGCCTTGCGTAAGCGCCTTGCGGCGATGCAACGCGATGGCCAGCTATTTATCGATCGTCAGGGTGCGATCGGGATCTCGACGCGAACAGATCTGCTGCGATGTCGCATCATCGGTCATCGCGATGGCTATGGTTTTGCACATCCGCTGGGTGGTGAGAGCGATGATTTATTTTTGAGTGCCCGGCAGATGCGTTCGGTGATGGACGGCGACGAAGTGCTGGTCTCCCTGCGGGGAACCGATAGCCGCGGTCGCCCTGAGGGTCGGGTCGTCGAAGTACTCGTTCATGCGCACCGCGAAGTGGTCGGGCGCTACGTTGAGGAGGGCGGCATCGGTTGTTTGATTCCGCACAATCCTCGTATCACTCAGCAGATCTTGATTCCCCCCAAACGCAAGGGTGGTGCGCAGCACGGCCAAATTGTTTCGGTGCAGATCACCGACTATCCCACATCGATCCTTGGCGGTAAGGGCGAGGTGACTGAGGTGTTGGGCAACCATCTCGATCCCGGACTTGAGATCGATGTCGCGATTCGCGCCCATGGGATTCCGTTTGAGTGGTCAGATGCTGTGATGCGTGAGGCTGGTGCACTGCGCGACGAGCCCAGCGACGAGGACAAGCAGGGCCGCGTTGATTGCCGGTCAATGCCGTTTGTCACGATTGATGGCGAAGATGCCCGGGACTTCGACGATGCCGTGTACTGCGAGGCCAGTGCGACGGGCTTTGTCTTGTGGGTCGCGATCGCTGACGTCTCGCACTATGTCAGGGTGGGCTCGGCTCTCGATGAGTCCGCGGCGGAGCGCGGTAATTCGGTGTATTTCCCCGAGCGAGTCGTACCGATGTTTCCCGAGGTTTTGTCTAACGGACTGTGCTCCCTCAAGCCGCGTGTTGACCGCTTGGCCATGATCTGTGAAATGAAAATTACGCGCGATGGCGAACTAGAAGACTTTCAGTTTTATGAGGGTGTCATTCACTCTGCGGCGCGCCTGACTTACACCCAGGTGGGTGCGGCACTGTCCGGACAACGAGACAGTGGGGTACCCGATGAGCGCTTGCCCGAGATCCAGCGTCTGCACGCCCTTTATCGCGTATTGAGGGCGGCGCGCGACCGCCGCGGGGCCATTGATTTCGAAACCGTTGAAACACGAGTGGTGATTAATGAGGCGCGTAAAATTGAGTCGATTGAGCCGGTAGTTCGAAATGATGCGCACAAGCTGATTGAAGAGAGTATGTTGATCGCCAACGTCGCGACAGCATTGTTTCTCGCCGAACTCGATGTGCCGGCGTTGTACCGGGTTCATGAGGGGCCCAGTGCGGACCGCCTTGAGAATCTGCGGGCGTTTCTCGGCGAACTGCGCCTAGAGCTCGAGGGTGGTCTGAAGCCTACGCCAGAGCATTATCAGCGCTTACTCGCGACGCTTGCTGATCGGGATGACGCGTCGGTGATTCAGATCATGATGTTGCGCTCGCTCAGCCAGGCAGTGTACCAACCCGACAATCTCGGCCACTTTGGTCTGCACTACGAAGCCTACGCACATTTCACATCGCCCATTCGGCGCTATCCTGATTTATTGGTCCATCGCGCGATTCGTCAGGTGATTCGTTCCAAAGCTAAGCACCCGCATGTCCGTCGCGTGGCGGGAGTTCGAGCGCTGAAGCGCACCACGATTTATCCCTACTCCGTTGCGCAAATGGCAGCTCTTGGGGAGCAGTGCTCGATGACTGAGCGCCGTGCCGATGATGCAACGCGCGAGGTCGATGCTTGGCTGAAATGTGAGTTTCTCAGTGAGCGTGTCGGAGAGGTGTTCGAGGGCGTCGTAGCCGCGGTCACCTCGTTTGGTTTATTCGTTGAACTGGGCGATTTGTATATAGAGGGCTTGCTACATATCAGTGCGCTCCCGGGTGATTACTATCACTTTGAGGCGGCTCGGCAGCGTTTGATTGGCGAGCGGACGCGCAAAGTCTTTGCACTCGGTGCCAAGGTGCGGGTGCAAATCGCACAGGTCGATCTCGACGCCCGAAAAATTGATCTCGCGCTCATCGGCACCTCTGGCGGTCAGACGACGTCGCGCGCGTCCGGCAAAAACAAAGACGCTGGGTCAGGACGGTCAAATACGGCACATCGCACTTCGGATGCGGGCACGCGGTCTAAACAGAAAAAAAAGCCGCAGAAGTCAAAGACCAAGGGTAAGGCTGAAAGTCGCGAGCGCAAGCAAGGGTCGGGTTCAAAGGCCAAACAGCGTCGTGCGAGCGCGCAGAAACCGGGTAGCGCGCAGAAACCGGGTAGGAAGAAGCGATCATGACGGCGGAAAGAGTCTTCGGAATCCACGCAGTGGATGGTGTGCTGCGTAAAAATCCCCAGCGCGCATTGCGCCTGTTGCTGCAGGACCAGCGTCGCGATAAGCGGTTGCAGGCGCTGGAAACACTCGCACACAACCAGGGCATTGTCACAGAGCGTCTGTCGCGTGAGCACCTCGATGCGTTGGTTGTCGGCCGTCACCAAGGTGCCGTTTTAGAGGTTACAGACGACGGCGGTAACTTACTTGATGAAGCGCAACTGCTCGCTCGAGTCGCGCAGGCGAGCAATCCATTGGTGTTAGTGCTCGATGGTGTGACCGACCCCCATAATTTGGGCGCTTGTCTGCGCAGCGCTGATGCCGCGGGGGTCACGGCGGTAGTGGTGCCTAAGGACCGCAGCGCTGATTTGACGCCAGTCGCTCGCAAAGTGGCCTGTGGTGCGGCGGAAACCTTACCTTACGCACGGGTCACTAATCTCGCCCGCATACTCGAGCAGCTGCAGCAAGCCGGATTGTGGGTGGTGGGGACTGCAGGAGAGGCCGAAACCTTGGTCTATGATCAAGATTTACGGGGTCCCATGGTTTTGGTGATGGGTGCCGAGGGCGATGGCTTGCGACGACTCACCCGAGAGCACTGCGATTTTTTAGTGAAACTGCCCATGGCTGGGCTGGTTTCAAGCCTCAATGTGTCTGTTGCCACAGGTATTTGCCTGTTTGAAGCCGTCCGCCAGCGCCGATAGCCACACGAGACTAGGGCCCAATGAGCGATCGGGTGCCGTTCCGCGCTGTAAAGGGCCTCATTTTGGTGTGAAAACTGCCCGTTGCATCCTCGGCTTACCCTCGGTAGACTCCGCGCCTCACAATTAGATCGCCCCAAGATTTGGGGTTTTCTCCTTGCTGCATCACTGCGTTGAGCAGCACTAACCCAAGAGGAGTACGCGAGTGCGACACTACGAAATCGTATTCATGGTCCATCCGGACCAGTCAGAGCAAGTCCCCGGTATGATCGAGCGCTATACCAACGTCATCACCAAAGATGGCGGTGCGGTGCATCGTCTTGAGGATTGGGGGCGCCGCCAGTTGGCCTACCACATCAACAAAGTGCACAAGGCGCACTATGTCATGATGAACGTAGAGGCGAGCAACGAGGCGATGGAAGAACTCACGACCACGTTCCGCTACAACGACGCGGTAATCCGTAACTTGGTCATTCGTCGCGATGAAGCGGTGACCGACGAGTCGCTGATCATGAAAGCCGAAAAAGAAGATCGTGAGCGCAAGTCGCGTTATCAGGAGCGTCAGGCCGCTGAAGCCAAGGACGCCGACGAAAAGAGCGATGACGCCAATGATAATGAAGATGTCGGCAGCGATTCCGACGACGATAGCGAGGAATAAGCCATGTCACGTTTTTTCCGTCGACGAAAGTTTTGTAAATTTACAGCCGAAGGCGTCTCAGAGATTGACTACAAAGATCTGGATACCTTGAAGCAGTACATCACCGAAACGGGCAAGATTGTTCCGAGCCGCATCACCGGAACCAAGGCCAAGTATCAGCGTCAGTTGGCGACAGCTATCAAGCGCGCGCGTTACCTCGCTCTGTTGCCCTACACGGATTCGCACCAGTAAGTTGATTGCATGCTCGGCCTCGCTGAGTTTGTGATGCGTGGCCGCTGGCAGGCGCTGGCGGTTGCGATCCTCGGGACAGGGAGCCTTTTCTTTGGCTGGGTGAGTGCAGCGGTCGTTGCGCTCATCACTTTGCGAAAAGGTCCCGCTGAGGGCGGCTGGTTGGTGCTTTGGGCCTGTCTTCCTGGGGTGGTTTTAGCAGTGATGACGGGAGACTCAGGCAGTGTGCAGCTTTTGCTCGCAACGTTTGTACTGGCATTGATGTTGCGTAGCAGTGAAAGTTTATCGCTCACTCTGCTGATCAGCGTGCCCATCGCACTGCTGAGTGCTTTGGCCCTACAGTGGTTGAGCGCTGATTTTGTAGACGACTTGGTCGATCTTTTTGCAGAGATTGTCGACCAAATGCAGAGCAGTCTGGCTGCACAGGGGGGCGCAGAGCTCGCCCTGTCATCGCTCTCGGCTCTGCAGGTGGTGGCCTTCATTGCCGCGGGCAATGTTGCGACCGCCGTGGTCAGCCTGTTGCTCGCGCGTTATTGGCAAGCGGCAGCGGTCTGGCCGGGGCAGTTTGGAAGGGAGTTTCGATCGCTCCGACTTCCGGCCCTCTGGGTGGGGTTATTGTCCTTGCCGGTGCTTTGGATGGTGCTGTCTGACGCAGCGCTGGCGAGTTGGGGGGTCATTGCTGCAGTACCGCTGACGTTTTGTGGTTTTGCATTGTTTCACGCGCGCGTAGAGGCTCGTCGACAAGGGACTTTCGCGGTGACGATGTTCTACCTCGCTTGGGTGGTTATTGATCCAGTGAAGTGGGTAGTGATTGTGGCGGTATGGGCCGACAGTGTGCTGGATTTCAGATCGCGCTGGTCCACGCCGAAAGCGCCCTCTTAGGGCAAAACAGTTTTTAACAACATCGGGTCGCTGACCCGGTCATGAGGATGGAAAAATGGAAGTAATTCTTCTTGAGAATGTTGGTAGCCTCGGTAGCCTCGGCGATAAAGTGGTTGTGAAGCCAGGGTATGGTCGCAACTTTTTGGTGCCGCAAGGGAAGGCAGTTCCCGCGACCGAGGAAAATGTCGCCAAATTTGAAGCGCGTCGCGCTGAGCTTGAGGCTGCAGCGAACGCGGCGCTGGCCGCCGCGCAGGCCCGTGCTGAGGCGATTGCTGCCATCGGGCGTGTGGAAATCGCTGCCACAGCAGGCGAAGAGGGTAAGCTCTTTGGTTCTGTAGGTACCCGCGATATTGCCGAGGCGCTGAGCAGTGCTGGTCAACAAGTCGACAAAGCCGAAGTCCGCATGCCCGAGGGTGTGATTCGTGAGTTGGGCGAGTTCGAAATCATGATTCAACTTCACGGTGACGTATCGACCGCTGTGACTGTGGCCGTAGTCGCTGAATAAACCTCAGGCACCGTGACGCTCCACAGAGCGTCACGGTCCGTCTTTCTTCAACTCTCCGCGACTTTTCTGCACTTGAGGGGTTCTACCGGGCCGCATTTGTGGCTAGTCTGTGAGTCTAGTGGCAGACTCAGAAACCGCGATGAACGAACCTGGTCCGATCAATATCTCAGCGCTACCAGACAGCGATTTGTCGAAGATCCGAATGCAACCGCAATCACTGGAGGCGGAGCGCTCGGTGATCGGCGGTTTGCTGTTGTCTGCTGATGGCTGGGACGCCATTTCCGAGATTGTTCAGGCCGGCGATTTCTACCGCCCAGAGCACCGCGCTATCTTTCGTCAAATCGCTCTACTGGTGGACCGTGGTGAACCCGTTGATGTGATTACTGTGGCCGATCGCTTATTGGCGACGGGCGAGCTCGATGCGGCTGGTGGCCATCAGTATTTAGCAGATCTTGCCGAACAGACTCCCACAGCGGCGAATATCCGCGCATATGCGACAGCGGTCAGGGAGCGATCGGTGCTGCGCAAACTGATTAGCGCAGCGCAGGATATCGCCGCGACCGGTTTCCACCCTGACGGGCGCTCAGCCGAGGAGTTGGTGGATGAGGCGGAGCGACGGATCATGCAGATTTCCGAGGACGGCCCCAAAAGCGGCGGTCCTCGCGCCATGGCACCACTGCTGACCGGCGCGTTGGAGCGCATTGAGGAGCTGTTCAATTCAGGTGGTGATATCACGGGCCTCACGACGGGTTTCCTAGATTTGGATCGCATGACCTCCGGCTTGCAGAACTCGGATCTCGTGATCGTCGCGGGCAGGCCCAGTATGGGTAAGACATCGTTTGCCATGAATCTGGTTGAAAATGCGGCCGCAGCCTCAAGCAAACCCATCTTGGTGTTCTCCATGGAAATGCCGGCGGAGCAATTGGTGATCAGGATGCTGTCATCGCTTGGGCGTATTGACCAGAGCCGAGTCCGCAATGGCAAGTTGGAGCAGGATGACTGGCCCAAGCTGTCAAAGGCGATGACCCAACTGAAGGAAACCCCCATTTTTATCGATGATACGCCGGCACTGACGCCCACTGAATTGCGCTCGCGCGCTCGCCGTTTGGCGCGCGAACACGGTGAGTTGGGCATGATTATGGTGGATTACTTGCAGTTGATGCGCGTGGCCGGCGCCTCTGATGGTCGCACTGCTGAGATTTCGGAAATCTCGCGAAGCCTCAAAGCCATTGCAAAGGAATTCCGCTGCCCCATGGTGGCCCTGTCGCAGTTGAATCGTTCTCTCGAGCAGCGTCCCAATAAGCGGCCGGTTAATTCCGATCTCAGGGAGTCGGGCGCGATTGAGCAGGACGCCGACGTCATTATGTTTATCTATCGCGATGAGGTGTACCACGAGGACTCGCCTGACAAAGGTGTCGCAGAGATCATTATCGGAAAACAGCGGAACGGACCGATCGGTACCTGCCGGCTGTCTTTTCAAGGTCAGTTCACTCGTTTTGATAACTTGGCGCGCAGTGACTATGGCGATTACTAATCAACGGTTAGTCTGCGGGGCGCTCAGGTGACTCTGGCAATCGATTGGTCTGCGCTGGCAAGCATCCTCGGGGGCAATGAGGCGCTTGCCGTAGAGATTGTCCGCAAATTCCGAGAGGAATATGAGCAGGATATGCCGGCGCTTAAAACGGCTTTAAGCACCCATGATTTTGATACCGCGCGAGTGTTGGCGCACCGCTTCAAGGGGACGGCAGCCAATGTTCGTGCCGAGGAAGTGTCGTTGGCTGCCCGCGCACTCGAGCTCTCCTTGGCTAGCGATGATCGGACAGCCGATTCGCAACACCTCAGCACACTGGAATCGGCATTTGCTCGCCTCTGGCGTGAAGCCGATTCTCGCGAGGTCTAGTTGTTATATTGACAGAGTAACTGCCAATATATAGCCTGCTTGATGATTCTGCCCCAAAATGTAGGTGCCCTGGGTCGATTTGAGGGAAGCGGGACTTGAGTGCTGTTTTATCGCCCGTGCGTAACACAGTCGATGATGTGCTTGATGCCGCAGTCTCTGAGAGCACCCCGGGCGAGTCAGTGACCTGCATAGGTTTCCGCAGCGATTGGCTGTTGACGCGATGAAGGGATGCGCTCAGATGAAAAGATGGTTGTTGTTAGGACTCTTAGTTTGTGTCGGTGTGGGCTATCTCGCCCGCGTTCCCCTCGCTGAGCGGATTCTGCCATCGCTGTCGCAACGAATGATGGCCCAGATGCCAACGATCGATGATGCTGACGCGCTCCATGTCCTCGTTTGTGGTGCTGGGGGGCCGCTCGCTGACCCGATTCGATCTGGACCGTGCATTGCAGTTTGGGCCAATGGGGTATTACTGGTTTTTGATGCTGGCTCTGGTGGCGCACGTAATCTGATGGCACGGCGGTTGCCGGTCGGTGAAACGTCGGCCGTCTTTTTGACTCATGTGCACTCCGATCACATCGATGGCCTGGGCGAGTTGGCGCTCATGCGCTGGGTGAATCAGGCGAACACCACTCCACTGCCTGTGCTGGGCCCGCCCGCTGTCGAGAGCGTGGTGGCCGGTTTTAACCAGGCTTACGCGGTTGATGCGGTTTATCGGCAGGCCCACCACGGCGATGCGGTGGCGCCACTGTCTGGTCGGGGGATGACGGCAATGACCTCTGATGTGCCCGCAGAGGGTGAGATCACTCTGGTGTGGCGCGAGCGAGGTGTCTCGGTTGAGATGTTTGCAGTTGACCACAGCCCTGTCGATCAAGCGGTGGGTTATCGGGTCAGCTATGGGGGCCGAACCATTGTAATTTCAGGTGACACGGCTGTCTCCGAGAACCTACAGCACTTTGCCGAGGGCGCCGATGTCCTTTTCCACGAGGCGCTGTCTGCGCGCCTGGTGAATATGCTTAACGCCTCAGCCGAGGCGGTAGGCAATCAGATCATGACTAAGATCACGGCCGATATTCTCGACTACCACACGACACCTGTTGAAGCCGCGGAGATCGCCCGCAATGCACGAGTGGGCGCTTTGGTGTATTACCATGTCGTACCGGCACTGATCGCGCCGGGTATGGGCGCAATTTTTGAGGACGGCGTGGCTGAGGTGTTTGCCAACTACACTGTGTCACAGGACGGCACGCGGGTAACGCTTCCTACAAATGAGGCGGTAATAGAGATCGATTAGCGTCGAGTTTCTAAAGGCCCGTGGTCTTGCGCAGAGCCGCCAAGGCATTTTTTTGTGCCTGCGGGTCGAGCGCCACAGGTTCTTCGTGAGCGAGTTCTGGTTGCTGTGGCAGTGTGAGTGACTCGCCACGAACCGCTTTAAGTAGCCATTTTTCGTAGTGTTTCTGAAAGACAGGCCAAGTTATCGACTCGGGATTATTCGCCAGAAAAAACCAATCGCTATCGCGGCCCGCGAAATAAACAGCGGGATGGGTCCAGCTATAGGAGACCTTTGGTGATGTCGCGAGACAGGCTTCCAAGTAGGCTTGTCGTGGGTCGGGCAGTCCGAACTCCTCTAAGCTGGTGCGGCAGCACTGCAACATTTTATTCAACGTTGGAAGGTAGTCGCTACTCTCAATCGCGACCCGCGCGCCACGCAAAATGATCTCAGAGGGAAACTCATTGAGCGCCTCAAGCCACAGCCGTTTGACTTGGCGGAGCTGTTCGGCGTCTGACCACGCAGCATAATATTGATTGTTGTAATTGAGCCTAAATAAGGCAAAGACCTGATTGATCGCCTCGATCAGCGTGCCATGGTCATCTTCTGACCCGCGATCAGACCCAGCTTGTGTCGCTGAGGTCGTCGGCGATGCTACTGTCTTTTGTACGGCCGCCGCCACTTCCCCCGCCGGTTTGGTCTGCGCCATTGTGTGGTCCTCTCTGTTGTCGTCGCCACTGGGATTTGACCCATTGCAGAAACTTGCTGTTCCAAGACGTTTGCATCTCGTTGCTGTCTACCCAATAGAGAATAAACTCATTGAGGAGGCCCTCGCCAAAGTTCCGGTCGATTCCGGCCATCGCGAGCATCTCCCAAACTGCTGGGTCTGGCTGCCAATTTTGAGCCAGCCGTGTGGGTTCGGTGCTGTGTTCAATGCCCCCTGTATGGCGGCTCCAGCGTTGTCGAATCCAGCCGATAAATCGACTGTTTACTTCATTTGGCGGACCGCCGCGCTCAGTCCAGTAGAGAATAAATTCGGGTCTCGCGAGTTCAATAAACTGTGTGCTGATACCGTCACGCAACATGATATCCATGGCATCAGCACTCGGTTGCCAGTGTCGGTCGAAAGATTTGGGTTTGTCGATTTTGAAGGCGTTATGCTCTGACTGCCGACGTCGCCAAGCTGCTAAAACATGCTGGCGAAATCGCGTGTCTCTATCGGTATCATGACCGGTGCCATCGAAGCTGGCCAACTGCGCGATGGAGAAGGCGGCATCAATACCATGGTTCATTTGCAGGAGTTCAATCACCTCCGGTGTCGGTTGCCATGCCTCGGGCTCGCTTTTAATCGTCTCACGGGTTACTGAGAGGTTTGTGTCTTCTGAATAAGAGCCTGCGATTCGAACGCTGTTGCCATCTTGGCCGGGAACGAGAGTCAACACACCAAGATCAGCGAGTCGTTGCAAGAGCGCCATCAATTTTTGCCGATCCCAAAAAGGAAAGTCGCGCTCTAGGGCACTAATCACCAACGAATGCCAGCGCGAGTCGTGAGCTGAGACCCGATTGCCAATGCCCTGAAGCAGAATGGCCTCTTCAAGCCCGATCGTCGCCGCAAGTTCTGGCGAGAAAGTCAGTTGGCGATCTGGGAAAACGGGATTGGACGACATGTAAACTCATGGACTTGATAGCAGGTCTGTTAGGATACTCTCCTTATTGACGCTTAAACAGCGTCGTCTGCCTTGAATTGCCGCAAACGCGGTGCAGCTGAGACTACGAGGGCGATGGCAAAGACAAAGACAGCCTATGTTTGCAACGACTGTGGCGCCGACTACGCCAAATGGCAGGGCCAGTGTGGAGAGTGCGGCGCGTGGAATACGCTGAGCGAGGTGCGTCTCGGTCCGGCAAAAAGCCACAGCAAGCGGGCGGACCGCGCAGGTTTTGCTGGAGCCAAGGCGGAAGTTCGCCGCTTGTCGGAAATCGATTTGCTGGAGTTGCCACGTTTTAGCGCAGGCTTTAAAGAACTCGATCGGGTTTTGGGAGGCGGCTTTGTACCCGGCTCTGCTATTCTGATTGGCGGCCATCCTGGGGCCGGTAAGAGCACCTTGTTGCTGCAGACGCTGTGTCATCTCGCGGCTCAGGGAACGGCACTCTACGTCACTGGGGAGGAATCGCCCGAGCAGATTGCATTGCGCGCGTCGCGCCTGAGCTTGCCCACCGAGCAACTGCAGCTGATGGCAGAGACCGATGTCGACAGTATTATTCAGGCAGCGATGGAGCTAAAGCCACGCATTATGGTGGTTGATTCAATACAGGTGGTTCACAGTGAGGCGATTGCCTCGGCGCCGGGCAGCGTCTCGCAAGTCCGCGATTGCGCAGCCCAGCTCACTCGCTTCGCCAAGCAAAGTGGCTGTGTCTTAATTTTGGTGGGCCATGTCACTAAGGATGGCACGCTTGCAGGTCCCAAGGTGCTTGAGCACATGATAGATTGCTCGATTCTCCTAGAAGGCGAGGAGGACTCTCGCTTTAGAACCCTACGAGGGCAAAAGAATCGATTTGGCGCGGTAAATGAGTTGGGTATTTTTGCGATGACCGATCAGGGTTTGCGCGAGGTTAAAAATCCCTCGGCAATATTCCTCGATCGCGGCGAGTTCTCGGCATCAGGGACCAGCGTCATGGTGGTTTGGGAGGGAACACGTCCTCTGCTCGTTGAAATTCAGGCGCTGGTAGATGACAGTTCACTGGGGAATCCGCGGCGTGTGGCAGTCGGCTTTGAACAAAATCGCTTGGCGATGCTTTTGGCTGTGTTACATCGCCATGCGGGTATCCAGGTCGGTGATCAAGATGTCTTCGCCAATGTGGTGGGCGGTATTCGTGTCGCTGAGACCAGCGCTGACCTCGCCTTGTTATCGGCGGTCGTCTCGAGTTTGCGCGACAGGCCATTGCCCAGAGATTTGGTGATCTTTGGTGAAGTCGGTCTGGCGGGTGAAATCCGCCCAGTACCTAGTGGCCAAGAGCGCATCAGTGAGGCGGCCAAGCACGGCTTTAAGCGCGCTATCGTACCGCAGGGGAACGCGCCGAAAAAATCCCCGGACGGCGTTCAGGTGATCCCAGTCAAACGATTGAGCGATGCGCTCGCGGCGATGTTCTCAGACTGACGTTTATTTCAGCCGGCGATATTTTACGCGACTGGGGACATCGGCATCTTGTCCCACGCGCTGCCTGCGATCCTCTTCATAGTCGCTGAAGTTACCCTCGTGAAAGACCACGTTGCCGTCATCCTCGTAAGCGAGGATATGCGTCGCGATTCGGTCTAGGAACCATCGGTCGTGGGAAATCACCATGGCCGCTCCGGGGAAGGCTAACAAGGCCTCCTCCAGCGCGCGAAGTGTTTCGACATCGAGGTCATTAGTTGGTTCGTCGAGTAGCAGCACATTCGCGCCTTGTTTTAGCAGTTTGGCCAGATGCAGGCGGTTGCGCTCACCCCCGGAGAGATCCTTGACAAACTTCTGTTGATCCGAGCCTTTGAAGTTGAAGCGGCCGACATAGGACCTGCTCGGCACTTCATAGTTGCCAATACGAATAATATCGAGGCCGTCTGAAACTTCCTCCCAGACGGTTTTTGAGCCGTCAAGATCATCGCGACTTTGGTCGACATAACCCAGTTGCACGGTCTCGCCGACGTCCACGCTTCCCCCGTCTGGAGATTCAATACCCATCAATATCTTGAACAGCGTGGACTTGCCCATACCATTGGCGCCGATAATGCCGACGATACTGCCCTTGGGCACCGAAAAAGTGACATCCTCAAACAGGAGTCGATCGCCGAAGGTCTTGCGCAGATTGTTAACTTCAATCACTTTATCGCCAAGCCGCGCGCCGGGCGGGATATAGATTTCGTTGGTCTCGTTTCGAGTTTGGAATTCTTGCGAGTTGAGCTCCTCAAATCGAGCGAGTCGGGCTTTGTTCTTAGCCTGACGACCCTTGGGGTTGCTTCGGACCCACTCAAGTTCCGCTTTGATGGCTTTTTGATGCGCCGCTTCTTGGCGTTGCTCCATCTCGAGCCGCTTTTCCTTGGTCTCAAGCCAGGTGGAGTAATTGCCTTCGTAGGGAATCCCGCGGCCGCGGTCGAGCTCGAGGATCCATCCGGCGGCATTGTCGAGAAAATAGCGATCGTGAGTGATGGCAACTACGGTCCCAGAGAAGCTCTCGAGAAAACGCTCAAGCCAAGCAACTGATTCGGCATCAAGGTGGTTGGTCGGTTCGTCGAGTAGCAACATATCGGGCTCGGAGAGTAGCAGGCGCGCAAGCGCAACGCGACGGCACTCGCCGCCAGAGAGCGTAGTCACGTCGGCATCCCATGCCGGCAGTCGTAGCGCATTGGCTGCGATTTCTAAGCGCGTTTCAATATTGTGCGCGTCCGTCGCCTGAATAATATCCTCGAGCTTCGCCTGCTGTTTTGCCAGTGCGTCAAAATCGGCGTCCGGCTCAGCATAGGCCGCATAGACCTGATCGAGGGCTGCTAGTGCGTCAATCGCGGTCTGTAGTCCTTCCTCGACATTCCCGCGCACATCCTTGTCGGTGTTGAGCTGAGGCTCTTGTGGCAGGTAACCAATATTGATGCCGGGCTGCGGTCGTGCCTCGCCGAGGATGTCTGTATCAATCCCGGCCATGATCTTCAGGAGGGTCGATTTACCCGCGCCATTTAACCCGAGGACGCCAATTTTAGCGCCGGGAAAAAAAGACAGGGAAATATCTTTGAGGATTTCGCGTTTGGGCGGGACAATTTTGCCCACGCGGTTCATGGTATACACGTATTGCGCCATAGTTCATCTAGCTCTTCAGTCGACTTCGGACTCACAGGAATATTTTCAGGAGCCCGCGGGCTTGGGTCTTTGTTACTTGGTTACTTTCTTACTCGCATACTTGCTACAGCCCGGTGAGCGGCACCAAGTTGGGCACTATCTTACTCAAAGTTATTGCTGAAAGCCCGTGTTCTGGCGCGCCAACGCCTGTACCCCTGAATCCACCGGCAATCAAATAGCAATCGGTGCTGACGACGGATCGTCCTGATCCGGCTTGTAATCGGATGGTAAAAGCGCTTCGTGGTACTCCCCAACCTCAAAGGGCGTGTCGTCTTGAGTGCGCGCAATGTGAAACAGCGCATCACCCTCATACACCAAGGGTAAGTTGGAGCGGCCAATGACAATACCCGTACATGGGGACTCGACGGGAACTTCATCTTCACCCAACGGGTCAGCGATCACGCCGAGAAGCTGGCCTTTATCGACCATCGCACCGAGCGATACCAGCACACGATGGACGCCGCTACCGGGTGCTCGCATCCACTGAGTTGAACGGCTAATGATGGGCGCTTTGCTCGCGGACTTCGTTTTTCTGGCGCGCAACATGCCGAGATGGCGCATGACATTGAAAACGCCCTTCTCGCCGGCGCGAATATAAACCTCATCAAAACGCAATGCCTCACAACTCTCGTAAAGAATGACCGGAACGCCGATTTCTGTGGCACAGGCGCGCAGGGAGCCGTCGCGGACTTTGGAATCGATGATGATGGGCGCACCGAAGGCCTCGGTCATGCCGGCGATCACCGGGTCCTCAAGCTCTGCACGAATTTGTGGGAAGTTGGAACGGTGACGTCCACCCGTATGCAGGTCGATTCCATGACTGCAAAGACTAACAATTTCTCGCATGAAGGTGTCGGCTACTCGCGCTGACAGGGAGCCGCCAGCGGATCCAGGAAAACTGCGATTTAGATCGCGGCCATCGGGCAGATAGCGTGAGTGGGTAATCATGCCATAGACGTTGACAATCGGGATCGCCAACAACGTGCCACTGAGGCGCGCCACATCAATTTGTTTGACAACGCGACGGATAATTTCGATGCCGTTGATCTCATCGCCATGGAGGGCCGCGCAGACAAATAGGGTCGGACCGGGCTTTTTGCCTCGGATCACCTGGACAGAAATTGAAAGCTCATCTTGGGTGTAGGTCGGAGCGACGGGGATTTCAACCACGCAGCGCTGTCCTGGCAACACAGCCTGGTTACCGATCATGAGCGGTTCGCTATAGGTCGATTTCTTGGTTGCCATATTAGCCCTTATCTTGTTTGCGACGCTTGGGCTTGGCGGTGTGTTCTTCCAAAAACGCAATGATTTTCCCCGCCACATTGACACCGGTAGACTCTTCGATGCCGCGCAGGCCGGGCGATGAGTTCACTTCCATGACCAAGGGGCCGCGACTGGAGCGCAGAATGTCGACGCCGGCCACGCTCAGACCCATGGTTTGAGCGGCTTTCACGGCAGTGCGTCGCTCTAAAGCGGTAAGTTTCGTTTGTTCCGCGCTACCGCCGCGGTGGAGGTTAGAGCGGAATTCTCCGGGCGCCGAGGTGCGCTCCATGGCCGCCACCACCTTATTGCCGATGACGAAGCAGCGAACGTCAGAGCCGCCGGCCTCCTTGATAAACTCCTGGACTAGAAAGTCTGCGCCGAGTTCTTTGAACGCATCGATGACTGACTCGGCAGCTTTGACCGTCTCAGCGAGCACCACGCCGCGACCTTGTGTTCCCTCGAGCAATTTGACCACCACAGGCGCGCCGCCGACCATCTTGATCAGCTGGCGCGTATTGTGTACGTCGTGCGCAAAACCAGTCACCGGCATGCCGAGCCCTTTGCGTGATAAAAGCTGCAGTGCGCGAAGTTTTGAGCGTGAGCGACCCAGCGGAATAGAGCCGACCAGTGAATAGGTATCCATCATCTCAAACTGTCTAATCACCGCCGTGCCATAGTCGGTAATCGAGGCGCCGATACGCGGAATGACCGCATCCTGGCGCTCGAGCTTTTCGCCTTTGTACCAGACCGACGGATCTTTGGAGTTGATATCCATGTAACACTTGAGCGTGTCGATGACGCGCATGTCATGTCCGTGCTTGCGGCCCTCTTCCACCAAACGATAGGTGCTATAGAGGCGGGGGTTGCGCGATAAAATGGCAATTTTCATAGACTCTCCGGCGGACTATTTTTATCACCGCCCAGCAAAAATGATGACCCGGGTTCGACGATCACGTTCGGCGTCAGTGCCGTGCGCCCCACTAACATGCGAAATAGCATGCTATCGCGATCGGTGAGCGTGACCTCAATTTCTCGACTGTGCCGTCCCAGCAAAAGCTCGGTTTTGATGACTAGGCGTTCCTCAGAATGGCCCCCAGAATCTGTCACCACCCGTCGTTCGAGCAGCGGTGCCTCGCAGTGAACTTCAGGCTCGTTGGTTCCTTGCATTGGATGTACGCCAAACCTGACCCATTCGATACCATCGCGCTCGAAGGGTTCTGTATAAAACGCATGGAGGGCGCTGGTGCGGGCTCCCGTATCGGTTTTGGTCTTCAGCCAGCCCAAACCAAGCGCTGGCAATTGCACCCACTCCCGCCAGCCAATAAGCAGTTGATCTGTCACCCGAATTCTTTTACCGAAAGGCCTCTACCGATGCCATAGTACTCGATACCGAGGTCGGCCATGTAGGCGGGGTTATATAGATTTCTACCATCAATAATCAGTGGTCGAGACAGCCGCCTTTTGATCTCCTCGAAGTCAGGTGACCAAAATGTTTTCCACTCCGTGCAGATCACCAAGGCATCGGCTCCGTCGAGGCAGGCGTCTTTGGTGCTCATGTAACGGATATCATTTCGATCACCGTAGAGTGTATGGCAGGCCGTCATTGCCTCTGGATCGTAAGCTTGAACAGCGCCACCACAGGACCAGATGTTTTCCAGTAGCGCACGACTCGGAGCTTCGCGCATATCGTCGGTGTTGGGCTTAAACGCAAGACCCCAAACCGCAATAGTCTTACCCGTCAGGTCGCCGCCGAGTTGTTCCATCACCCGCTCAGCCAGTTTATTTTTCTGCCGCTGATTCGTGTCATGGACTGCCGTGAGAATCGCGGCGGGCACCCCCTCAGACTGCGCTAGTTGCCTCAATGCTCGAACATCTTTAGGGAAGCAGGAGCCACCATAGCCTGCTCCGGGATAGATAAACTGATAACCGATTCGAGGGTCGGAGCCAATCCCCTTACGTACCTGTTCAATGTCAGCACCGAGCGCTTCCGCGATATTGGCCATTTCGTTCATGAAACTAATTTTGGTGGCGAGCATCGCGTTTGCCGTGTACTTGGTCATCTCCGCACTGCGCGGGTCCATGAACATCAGCTTGTCACGACTGCGGTTAAAAGGTTGATACATCCGCCGAAACTCTTCGGCAAGCTGTGGGTTGTTTAGGCCGATAATGATGCGATCGGGTGTGAGCGCGTCCGATACAGCGGACCCCTCTTTGAGAAATTCTGGATTTGAGCACACTTCGAAAGGGATGCTGCGGCCAGTTTTCTCAAGCACCGATGCGACACGCTCGTAAACGGCAGCGGCCGTACCCACTGGGACCGTCGATTTATTCACTACAACCTTCCGCTTTGTCATACCGCGAGCGATTTCCTCGGCGACCGTCATGACATAGCTCAAGTCTGCACTGCCATCCTCTCGGGAGGGTGTCCCAACGCAGATGAATAAGTAATCGCCATGGTCGATAGCCGCCCGAGTATCGGACGTGAAAGACAGCAAGCCTTCGTTGCGCGATGCGAGGACGATCTCTTTAAGTCCCGGCTCAAAAATCGGTATTTCGCCCGCATTGAGACGCGCTACGCGCTCTGCATCAATATCGACACAGAGCACGTGGTGCCCCACATGCGCAAACACAGCGGCTTGAACCAAACCGACATAACCGCTACCAAAAATAGTAATCCGCACTGAAAAGCCTTTTCGTTCGTTGGGAAGGGCTAGGATAGTTCAGAATTATGAAACAAATGCGACAGCTTGTCCCCAAAATGACTCACGTTTTACCGATGATTCGGCTAAACTATCGCCTGTCTCAATGTGCTCACTGTCGCGAAGCTGAAGCTTCAAGAGAGCGCTTAATACCTCGATCGCTTTCAGGGCCCTTTTGCTATGAATTCTGCTGCCAATGCTCCCGCTAATTTCCTTGATTCTGCCTCGCAAACCATCGCTGCCTTTGATCCTGAGCTTGCGCGAACGATGCAATCCGAAACTCAGCGCCAAGAAGAGCACATTGAGTTGATTGCGTCTGAAAATTACGCGAGCCCCCGCGTGTTGGAAGCGCAGGGCTCTGTGCTGACCAATAAATACGCCGAGGGCTATCCGGGCAAGCGCTATTATGGTGGCTGCGAGTACGTTGACCAGGCCGAGATTCTGGCGATTGATCGTGCTAAAGCATTGTTTGGAGCTGATTATGCCAATGTGCAGCCGCACTCCGGATCGAGTGCGAACCTGGCAGTTTTTCACGCATTGTTGACGCCGGGCGACACTGTGATGGGTATGAGTCTCGCCGATGGTGGCCATTTGACTCACGGTGCCGGCGTCAATTTTTCGGGTAAATTCTACAACGCGGTCCAGTATGGTATCGATCATGATACGGGTTTAATCGACTACGATGCTGTGGCTGAAATGGCCCAGACGCATCAGCCCAAGTTGATCATTGCTGGATTTTCGGCCTATAGCCGGATTATGGACTGGGGTCGTTTCCGTGAGATCGCCGATTCGGTGGGCGCCTACTTGCTGGTCGATATGGCGCACGTGGCCGGCCTTGTGGCCGCCGGAGTTTATCCGAATCCTGTGCCCCATGCGGATGTCGTGACCTCCACGACCCATAAGACCCTGCGCGGTCCCCGTAGCGGCATCATCCTCGCCCGAGCCAATGAAGAGATCGAAAAGAAGCTGAACTCCGCTATTTTCCCCGGAGCGCAAGGCGGACCTTTAATGCACGTCATCGCCGCAAAGGCAGTGGCGTTTAAGGAAGCTATGGCGCCGGAGTTTGTCGCTTACCAGCAGCAGGTCGTGGTCAATGCGCAGGCCATGGCGGCGACCTTCATTGAGCGAGGACACCACATAGTGTCAGGCGGAACCGATAACCACCTGATGTTGCTCGATTTGATTGGCAAGCCCTACACCGGTAAAGATGCCGATGCAGCTTTGGGTGAGGCCTTTATTACCGTTAATAAAAATGCGGTTCCGAACGATCCGCGCTCGCCTTTCGTGACCTCCGGTTTGCGCTTGGGTACGCCCGCGATCACAACACGCGGTTTCGGCGTCGAGGAAACTGTCGCCCTGACGCACTGGATGTGTGATGTCTTGGCCGCTCTGGAAGCGGGTGAGGCGGCAGACGTGATCACTGAAGTGCGCGGTAAAGTCTTAGATGTTTGCGGTCGATTCCCGGTTTACGCCGGGTAAATAACGGAGCGCATTGCCTTGCACTGCCCCTTCTGCAGCACCGATGACACGAAGGTCATTGACTCAAGACTTGTTGCAGAAGGTGGGCAGGTACGCCGCCGTCGTGAGTGCTTGAGCTGCAAGGAGCGATTCACGACCTATGAAGCGGCGGAGTTGGTCATGCCACGTGTGATCAAACAAAATGGTAGCCGCGAGCCATTTGATGAAGACAAATTGCGCGCCGGTCTACTTCGAGCTCTGGAAAAGCGACCGGTGTCGGTTGAGCAGATCGAGAGCGAGATTGGCGTCATCAAGCATCAGCTGCGCGCGACGGGCGAGCGTGAATTGGCTTCGCGTGATGTCGGTGAGCGGGTCATGGAAGCCTTGCGTCGACTGGATCAGGTCGCCTACGTTCGCTTTGCCTCGGTGTATCGTAGTTTTCAAGACCTGGCCGAGTTTCGAGATGCCATTGAGCGCCTCGAGGCCGAGCCTCGTCGCGATACTTGAACGTGAGTGACTCAGACGACACTGCGATGGCGAGAGCGCTGGCGCTCGCGCGGCTCGGCCGCTTTTGGGCGAAGCCCAATCCGCATGTTGGATGTGTACTAGTCCGTGATGGTCGCGTGATTGGTGAGGGTTTTACTCAGCCCGCTGGTGATGCGCATGCCGAGGTGGTGGCACTGAGAGCCGCTGGCGATGCGCGAGGGGCAACGGCCTACGTTACATTGGAGCCCTGTGCACACCATGGCCGCACGCCACCTTGTGCTGAGGCCTTGATTGCCTCGGGAGTGCGCCGGGTCGTAGTGGCTATAGAGGATCCGGATCCCCGGGTTTCGGGTGCCGGATGTGAGCAACTGCGCCAATCCGGCGTCTTGGTGGATGTGGGTGTCTGCGCAGAGGCGGCCGCCGAAGAACTACGTGGCTTTTTATTGCGCCAGAGCCGGGGTTGGGGACGGGTGCGACTCAAGTCAGCGATGTCCTTGGATGGTCGTATGGCGATGGCATCGGGTGAGAGCCAGTGGATTACCGGAGCTGAGGCCCGCGCTGACGTGCATCGGCTACGAGCAGAGAGTGGGTTTATTGTCACGGGTGTCGGGACGGTATTGGCAGATGACTGTGCGCTCACCGTTCGACCCGAGTGTTTTACAGATGATCCGGAAGTGCAACAGCGGGCAACTCGAGTGCCGCCAACTCGAGTCGTCCTCGATTCGCAGGGCCGCATGCAGCCTAACGCCCGAATACTAGACGACTCAGCGCCGTCGTGGGTGTTCTCTTCGGTACCCGTGGATCACGTCGACCTGCAAACCCGGTGTGTCGAAGCAAGCCCGCAGGGTCTCGCGCTGCAGCCGATCTTCACTGCCCTGGGAGAGGCTGGCGCTAATGAGATTTTGGTAGAGGCTGGGCCACGCTTGAGTACTGCACTGTTGCAGGGTGGATGGATCGATGAGTGGGTGGTTTACCAGTCGCCATCAATTCTCGGTACCTCTGCGCAGTCAGCGGTTCAGCTGCGCTTTGAAACGCTCGCAGAAAGCATGCGACTGGAGTATGCATCGCTCGACCAAATTGGGCAGGATGTGCGCCTCGTCTTGAGACCAACAAGGTAGCATTTATGTTTACGGGAATTATTCAGTCAGTCGGTACCATCGCCGATGCGCAGCCCCAAGGCGGTGACCTTCGGCTATATATACAAACCGGTAAGTTGCCGCTGGCCGATGTTCAGCTCGGAGACAGTATCGCAACTTCAGGAGTGTGTTTAACGGTGGTCGCTCTGCCAGGTGATGGTTTTTGGGCGGATGTATCTGGCGAGACTTTGCGCCTGACAACGCTCGGTGAAAAAGGCGTCGGCGATAGCGTCAACTTGGAGAAATCACTCACACCGACGACGGCGCTCGGTGGGCATATTGTGAGCGGCCACGTTGATGGTGTCGGGCGGGTGGTGTCGATGACTCAGGACGCTCGGTCCTGGGTGTATGACATCGAGTCGCCGCTTGAATTAGCGCACTATATCGCGCGAAAGGGGAGTATCTGTGTGGACGGCACCAGTCTCACGGTGAATGCGGTTGATGGGTGCCGTTTTTCCCTGAATATCATCCCGCAAACTTTTGAGGAGACCGTCTTTAGTGACTACCAAGTCGGTTCTCGTGTGAATCTTGAGGTGGACCTCATCGCACGTTATTTGGAGAGGCTGGCGCTGCGGGACACGCTCAGCGTAGGTCATGGACTTTCGAGTGAACCAGAGTAGGCTACTGATGACTGATCAGGATGTTTCCACCGTCGACCTTTTAATCAGCGAATTTCGCCATGGCCGACCGGTGCTTCTGCTACTTGACAGTGGTGAGGACGAATTTACCGGCGTCGTTGCCATGGCGGCTGAATTTTGTACTGCCGAACACGTCAACTTTATGGCGCGGCAGGCGCGGGGCCTCGTTTGCCTCAGCATGACACGGGAGCGCTGCGAGCATTTGCATTTGCCGCTGATGGTAGAGGGTGGGCCGCAGGACAACGCGCCGTTTACCCTGTCGATTGAAGCCGCGGTCGGTATCGACACGGGGATTTCAGCGGCCGATCGTGCCCTCACTATCAAGACTGCGGTGGCAGCCGATGCAAAAGCAGCCGATTTGGTACAGCCGGGCCATATCTTCCCAATGGCGGCAGTCGATGGTGGATTGTTGATTCGCACCGGGGTCGCCGAAGCGACCACGGATCTGGCCGCGTTGGCGGGTTTGATGCCGTCTGGAGCCTTCGCGGAAGTCCTTGATTCACAGGGCAATCTCGCCGATGGTGAAAGCCTTATGGCCTTCGCGAAACAACATGAATTGGCGGTGGGTCGTGTATCTGACCTCGTCAACTACCGTCTTTTGCATCATCGTTCTATTGCGCGTATTCGTGAGGGTCAGATCAGTACTCGCTACGGTGATTTCCACTTGACAGTCTACAGAGAGGCGACGCAGGGTCAGCTTCATTTCGCTTTTGTGCACGGGCAAATTGATGGCGGTCAGCCCACGGTCGTTCGTGTACACGCAACCTCGCTGATGCGAGATTTAGTGGGGACTCGGTTGGCTGAACGAGCAACTTGGCGCTTTGGCGATAGCTTAGCAGCGATTGCCAAAGCGGATTCGGGCGTGCTCGTGCTGTTGGGTAAAACAGAGTCCGCTGATGGTCTGCTGCAAGATATCGATCGTATCCTCGGTGTCGCAAGCGCCCCGATCACGGAACTGAGCCCGTCTGAAGGCATTGCGTCTGTCGGGCTGGGCGCGCAGATACTGAGTGATTTAGGTGTTGGTAAGATCGAACTTTTGGGCGCGCCGCTCAAGTACAATGCGCTAGCCGGTTTCGGCTTGGAGGTCGTGGGCTTTGTCGAGGCTCAGGACTCGGTCATCGAGTGAAGGAGATGTGTGGATGAGTCAAACTCAGCTGACAACCCGAGAAGGCGATCTTAGCGGCGGCGCAAGTCGTTTCGCCCTTGTCGTCGCGCGTTGGAATAGTTTTGTTGTCGACCAGTTACTCGATGGCGCCCTGAGTGCGCTTCGAGGACACGGCGTCAGCGATGACAATATCGAACTTATTCGTGTGCCGGGCGCATTTGAGATTCCGCTAGCCTGCCAGGCGGCTGCTCGACGCGGCGATATTGATGCTGTGATCGCTCTTGGCGCAGTAATTCGCGGCGGCACGCCGCATTTCGAGTATGTCGCAGGTGAGTGTACGAGAGGGATCTCTCAAGTTGCACTCGAGACCGGCAAGCCGGTTACTTTTGGCGTGTTGACGGTCGATAATATCGATCAGGCAGTCGAGCGATCGCAGACCCCACCCGGCGACAACAAAGGCGTGGAAGCCGCTGTGAGCGCGCTTGAGATGGTCAATTTACTGTCAGCGATGAGCGCCGAATGAGTCAAATTAACGCCTTGGCCGCGCAGCGGCGTCGCGCACGGCACTATGCCTTGCAAGCGTTGTATCAGTGGACAATGACTCAGAACTCGCTGGTCGATATCGAAGCTGAGTTTCGTATCGACAATGATTTTACGCATGTCGATGGCGAGTACTTTAATGTGGTGATCAATGGGGTGGCGAGCAGTGTCTCGGAGTTAGAGGCACTGCTTGCGCCGAGGCTGGATCGCGCGCTGGAGGATTTGGATCCGATCGAGAGGAATTTACTGCGACTCGGTACCTTTGAGCTTCGTGAGCGAATTGACGTGCCTTATAAAGTCGTCATCAATGAGGCGGTTGCTTTGGCGAAGAAATTCGGCGCTACAGATTCCTACCGTTACATCAATGGCGTGCTCGACCAGATCGCGCGTGAGTTACGAGCGGTTGAGGTGGCTGCGGAGACCTGATGGCGGACTCAGAGTTCGATCTGATCAATCGCTACTTCACTGGCATCGGCCGAGGGTCGCAGGTACTTAGGGCCATCGGTGACGATACGGCCGCACTACAGATACCGGACGGTGCAGTCCTGCAGGTCTCGACCGATACCAGCCTGCCGGGCGTTCATTTTCTGGCCGACACATTACCTGAAGACATCGCGTATCGAGCTGTTGCCGTTGCCGCGAGCGATCTCGCTGCCGTGGGAGCTACGCCGACGGCGATGTTGCTGTCGCTGACCCTACCTGAGGCTGATGCCTTGTGGCTGAGTAGTGTCTCGCAAGGATTACTCGTTGCCGCTGAAGAATTTCAGATGCCGCTGGTCGGTGGCGATACCACGAGAGGTTCATTGTCCCTTGCGGTCACGGTTTTCGGTTATACGCAAGGTCTCGGTGTCACGCGCACCGGCGCTCAAGTCGGCGATCGTGTTTGTGTCTCAGGGGTTCTGGGGGAGGCTCGCGCGGGCTTGGCCCTCCTCAGTGGAGAGCCAGCGCTCAATGACTTGGGCGATGATGCCATTGACCATTTAACAGTGCGGTATACGCGGCCTAAACCACGATTGGCGTTAGGACAGATGTTGTTGGGGCGCGCAACAGCTGCGATTGATTTGTCTGACGGGCTGCTTGGCGATGCCGAACACATCGCAACCGCCAGTCGTGTGCAACTGTGGATTGATGTCGAGCGGCTGCCCCTGTCTCCGGCATGTGTTGCAGGCTGGGGTTTGCAGCAGGCTCGCGAGTGGGGCGCTGTAGGCGGCGATGACTACGAGCTATTGTTCTGCCTGCCGAAGTCCGAGGAGCTGCCGCCCGGGTGTACGGAGATTGGCGAGGTGCGCGAAGGTCGCGGTGTGATGACATCGCTGCCCATTACAGGAGGCAGTTATGACCACTTTGCCGAATGACCAATGTTCCAAGCGATTGTGGAGAGAGCCTAGCGTATGGCTGGCGAGTGTGGGAGGGCTCGGTTTTAGCCCTCGTGCGCCGGGTACTGTGGGCTCTCTTCCGGCACTGCTGATCCTTTGGTTTAGCGGCGCAACGGGGCTCGAGACGCAGTGGCTGATGTGTGGCTTATTATTTTTGGTAGGCTGGTGGGCCAGTCATCGCACTGGCCTGCTTTGGCAGATCTCGGATCACCCTGCCATCGTGATTGATGAAGTTGTAGGGCAATGGCTCACCCTGTTAATTGCATTATCTCTGGTGCCGCAGGTTATGCCCCTAGAGATCACGCTGGCGCTGGGGTTCGTATTGTTTCGCCTCTACGACGTTCTCAAGCCGTGGCCTGTCAGTTGGGCTGATCGACAGCTCAAAGGCGGGTGGGGAGTAATGATTGACGATGTGGTGGCGGGTCTTTTGGCGGGTGCTGTGCTCACTATCGCAACGCTGGCATGGGACCCATTCTAGGTGCAAGTCCGTCACGCCGCTGGCTGAGAAATTAAGTTAGCGCTCCCGCCGCACCATCTGCTGAGCCAAGCAAACCAAATCAGAGGCTGTCTCAGCAAAGGGCGAGAGTGCAGACAGGGCGCTGCTGAGAAGGGTCTCAGCTTCCTCGCGAGCACCCTCTAATCCAAGTAATGCAACATACGTCGATTTTTGGGCCGCAGCGTCTTTTCCTGCAGTCTTTCCCAGCATGGCGGAATCTGAGCTGACATCGAGCACGTCATCCATCACTTGAAACGCCAAACCGATGTTCTCAGCAAAGCGCTGCAGTGCCGATATCTGCCACTCGCTCGCGTTGGCGCTTAGTGCGCCGCCGATGACAGCTGCCTCGATGAGCGCACCGGTCTTCAAGCGGTGAATCTGAGTGAGTGCCGCATGATCTATCTGAGAGCCTTCGGCAGCCAGATCAAGGGCTTGACCTCCGACCATGCCATTGAGTCCAACAGCGCGACTGACCAGCCTGATTAATTCGACGCGCAGC
>Ga0181573_10001194_pt1 | contig 25945 bp, 23 predicted proteins | sample 101ome_25_FD_148643 | JGI IMG/M metagenome (GOLD analysis project Ga0181573, IMG submission 148643) | Coastal salt marsh microbial communities from the Groves Creek Marsh, Skidaway Island, Georgia - 101409BT metaG (spades assembly) | ecosystem: Environmental > Aquatic > Marine > Intertidal zone...
CGTGCCAATGTCAACGCTTTGGGAAAGCGTCCGACGGTCAGTAGTGCGGTTCTTGCCACCATCCTGAATCAATAATGCGCCAATGTACCAATAGTTGTACTGTATTTATGTCTAACAATCTATACGGAAACGCGATGAAAAGTGGCATTGAGCCGGTAAAACTGCGGCAACGGTCGGACGCTTTGCCGCGTAGGGCCACCGGTTCGTCTTCTGGCTCCTCACGCAAGAAAGTAAGACAGGTCGACGCCACGTGCGTAGTAAAGGGTGGCGACTGGGCGCCACCCCATGTTGGCGCGCTGCGCTAGCGGGATTGTGGGCCGTGAGCCTGAATGGGTCGCGCCGCACTTTCGCTGTTTTCAGGTAGGCGCCTGAGTTAAGGTGCCCGCCCAAACTGCTACCGAATGAGATGAGTCATTGCCATGAATGCCAAAGTTGATCTGCCAGGATATGCCCGCTATCCAAAACTCTTTTCGCCTCTGGATCTGGGTCATACGCAACTGCGTAACCGATGCATCATGGGGTCGATGCACACGGGCCTGGAGGAGCAACCCGACGGCTTCGAGCGCATGGCGGCGTTCTACGCCGAGCGGGCTGCCGGTGGTGTGGGCATGATCATTACCGGGGGGATTTCTCCCAACGAAGAGGGCGGTATGGTCGTGACCGATGAGCATGGCAAACCGCTGGCGGCAGCGTCCAAGCTGAACACTGAGGAAGAAGCGGCAGGCCATCGCGTCGTCACCGACGCTGTGCATAGCGCGGCGCCCGACTGCAAAATTTGTTTGCAGATTTTGCACATGGGGCCGCTGGCCTATAACGCCAGCGCCGTGGCGCCATCGCCAGTCCGGTCTCGTATCGGTGCGTTCTCGCCCAACGAACTGGACGAGGCGGGTATTGAAAAGCAGATTGCCGACCACGCGCACTGCGCCACTCTTGCGAAGCAGTCGGGCTATGACGGCGTCGAGATTATCGGCTCGGCCGGCTACCTGCTCTCGACTTTTTTGGTGGAAAAAACGAATCAGCGTGCGGATCGATGGGGCGGCAGTTATGAGAACCGCATGCGTTTTCCCGTCGAAGTGGTGCGACGGGTGCGCGAGGCGGTAGGACCCGACTTCATTGTTATTTTCCGAATCGCGGCGATGGACATGCTGCAAGGCGGCATGAGCTGGGACGAGATTGCCCTGCTCTCCAAAGCGCTTGAGGCCGCCGGGGTATCCATGATCTCAACGCACTTTACCTGGCATGAATCGCAGGTGCCGACCATTGCCACCATGGTGCCGAGGCGAGCCTTTACCGGGGTTACGCGGCGCGTACGCAACGAAGTGTCCGTGCCCGTCATTACCTCAAACCGCATCAACATGCCGGATGTCGCCGAGGCCGTTCTGGCAGATGGGGACGCTGATCTGGTTTCTATGGCACGCCCCATGTTGGCCGATGCGGAATTGATGAAAAAATCGGCGGAGGGTCGTGAACACGAAATCAATACCTGCATCGCCTGCAACCAGGCGTGTCTTGACCATACTTTTGCGATGAAAACGACCTCCTGCTTGGTTAATCCCAGGGCCTGCCATGAAACGGTATTGAATTGGGCGCCGGCCACCGCAACCAAAAGTATCGCGGTCATTGGTGCCGGGCCCGCAGGGCTCGCTTATGCCACGGTCGCGGCTGAGCGCGGCCACCGCGTTACGCTGTTTGACGGTGCTGATGAAATTGGGGGTCAGTTCAATCTGGCCAAGCAGGTGCCTGGCAAAGAGGAGTTCCACGAGACGATTCGCTACTACCGCGCCATGCTGGAAAAACATCAGGTAACCGTGAAGTTGGGCACTCGCGTGGGCGCAGAAGAGCTGACTGATGACGGGTTCGATCATATTGTGATAGCTACCGGTATTAATCCCCGCGTTCCCCAGATCCCAGGTATCGATCACGACAAAGTCGTGGGATATATCGATGCGATCAAAGGCAATAAGCCGGTGGGTAAAAAAGTCGCGGTGGTGGGTGCGGGGGGTATTGGTTTTGACGTTACCGAGCTGATTACTCATGAGGGCACCAGTTCGGCATTGGATATCGACCTGTTTGCGAAGGAGTGGGGCGTCGATTTTGAAAATCATCCCCGCGGCGGCGTCACCGGCGTCGAGCCAGTGGTGCACAAGGCGGATCGCGAAGTCTGGCTGATGCAGCGCAAAGATACGCCAGTTGGCCGAGGCCTCGGTAAGACCACCGGGTGGACCAAGCGCCTGCTGCTGAATCGTCGCGGCGTCAACATGATCAATGCGGTGGAGTACGTTCGTATTGATGACGACGGTTTGCACGTGCTGGTCGGGGGACAACCCAAGTCATTTGATGTCGATACGGTGATTATTTGTGCGGGCCAGGAGCCAGAGCGCAGTTTGTATGATGCGCTGGAAGCGAAAGGCCTCTCGGTAGAGCTGGTCGGGGGCGCCTTTGAGGCTACCGAACTCGACGCCAAAACCGCGATCAATCAGGCGACCCGGCTCGCTGCGGCGATTTAGGAGCGATGCCGGGCAGCGGGGCCTGCCCGGCGCCTGAGGTTGGTTGGCCCCTAACCCTATTGCGCGTGACATCAGGGCTTTTGACTGGCACCCTGCGCGCCGCGTTTAGTGACTGTTTAAAAGAGGAAGATCACCCATGGCTCGCTGGGAATGCATAGTTTGCGGACTGATTTACGATGAAAAAGAGGGCTGGCCGGAAGATGGCATCGCTCCCGGGACGAAGTGGGAAGATGTGCCCGAGGACTGGACCTGTCCGGATTGCGGTGTCGGCAAGGCAGACTTCGAATTAATTCCCGGCTCTGACGCCGAAGACACACCTGCCGAGGCGGCGGATGCCGATCTCGCCTCGGCGACTATCGTCCGTAGCGTGGTTGTCATAGGTTCCGGGCTCGCTGGTTACGGTCTGGTGCGTGAACTGCGGCGCAGAGATGCCGACGTGGCTATCACGGTAGTGACGTCGGATGGTGGCGAGGGTTACTCCAAGCCGATGATCTCGACGGGCTACACCAAGGGTTTCGACGCCGATAAATTGGCGGCACAGAGCGCCGATGAGTTGTCAGAGCAGTTGAACGTCACGGTGCGTACCCGCACCCGCGTCGCCAGCATAGATACCAGTGCCCAGCAGGTACACCTCGAGGGCGGTGAAGTGCTTCCCTACAGCGAGTTGGTGTTGGCCCTCGGTGCAGAGTTGATTCGCCCGCCGATTTCAGGCGATGCGGCGGATGATGTGCTCGGTGTAAACGACCTCGACGATTATCGCCGTTTCCAGGACCTGCTGGCCGCGAAGGACGCGAAGCACGTTGCGATTATCGGTGCCGGCCTCATTGGTTGTGAATTCACCAATGATCTTGTGAACGGTGGCTTTACCGTCGCGGCGGTGGATCCCATGGGATGGTGTCTGCCGACCTTGCTCCCGGAGCGATCGGGTCGGGCCGTACAGGCGGCGCTGGAAGAAAAGGGTGCGACGTTCCATTTTGGCCCATTGGCCACCGAGGTGAATTCTGCCGGTGACGGTTATGTTGTCAGCTTGAACGATGGCAACACCATTGAGGCTGACGCGGTGCTGTGCGCGGTCGGTGTGCGTCCGCGAACGCAACTCGCCAGTGAGGCTGGCATTAAGGTGAATCGCGGCATTGTTACCGATCGGCAATTACTCACCAGTGCCCCCAACGTTTACGCCTTGGGGGATTGCGCCGAAGTTGGCGGACACGTGTTGGTGTATGTGGCGCCGCTCATGGCCTGCGCGCGCGCACTGGCTGCGACATTGGCCGGCGAGCCCACAGAGGTGACTTACCCGCCTATGCCGGTTGCCATCAAAACGCCGGCGTGTCCGGTGGTGGTGTCGCCGCCCGCGATGGATGCGCAGGGTGATTGGCACTTTGAGGGTGAGGCTCCTGATATCAAGGCGTTATTCCGATCTGACGGCGGCGACCTGCTGGGCTTTGCACTCACGGGTCAGACGGTCAAGGAACGTATGGCCTTGACCAAGGAATTACCTGACATTCTCAGTTGATCTTCTCTGTCAGGCGTGGCGCCCTGACGCAGGGGGCCGTGCGTTTGGACTATCTGAGTGTGTCGCTATGCGGGCTATACTGCCCGCTCCCGATCATGTCAGCACCAGCATACGCGTGAAGCCAGACCCTTCTGTTAAAGATGTGCTCTCCCGAGCTTGGGAGCCGCTCCAGATCGGCCCCATTACGCTGCGCAATGCTTTTATTAAGGCCGCGACTAACGAGAATATGTCGCATAGAGGTGTGCCCACCCAAGCCATGCTCGAGCACCATCGGGCCCTCGCCGAAGGTGGCGTGGGCATGAGCACGATGGCTTATTTGTCGGTAGATAAAGTGGGCAGAACGTTGTCGGACCAGATCTGGCTTCGCCGCGAGGTAATTCCGGACCTCAAGGCAGTCACTGATGCGGTGCACGCCGCGGGGGGCAAGATTGCAGCGCAGGTGACCCATGGCGGGTCCTTTGTGACCGGCACATTTGTGGGTCTGCCCTTACAAAGCGCGAGCGGCGGATTCAATGCGGCTGGAGTGCTGTGCGGCAATGTATTTCGGCGCGCAATGAGTATACGCGACATGGATCGTATGGTGGCTCGGTTCGTAGAGGGTGTGGAGCTGTGTGTAGCGGCGGGGTTCGATGCCGTCGAGATTCACATGGGGCACGGCTACCTTTTGAACCAGTTTATTTCACCCATGGACAATCGCCGCACCGACGAATTCGGCGGGAGCCCCGAGAACCGGGTGCGGTTTCCGGCGCGCGTTCTGAGAGCGGTCAAGGATGCGGTGGGTGACCGCGTCGCGGTGCTTGCGAAAATCAATGTGGATGATGGTCGCGCTCGTGGGGGGCATGTAGAGGACGCCATTGTGACTGCGCGTGCGCTGCAGGAAGCGGGCGCGGATATGCTGGTGCTGTCGGGCGGCCGTAATGTCGAGTCCAATTGGTTTACCTTCGGTAGCAATATGAACCTCGACGCCATGATGCGGGTCATCGGTAAGTGGACCTTGAGCGGCATTGCGGTCGCAACGACGGCTAAAACCGCGCCTAAAATTGACTTTAAAGAGCTCTACTTTTGGAATTACTCACTGCGCATTCGGGAGGCCGTGGGGTTGCCTCTGGCGTTTATCGGCGGGGTGAAAAGTACCGACAATGTGGCGCAGATTATGGCAGCGGGTTTTGAAGCAGTTGTTCTGGGTCGTGCGCTGCTCCGTGAGCCAGATCTCATTAAAAAGTGGCAACGCAGTCCTTCTGAACCCTCTCTATGTGATAACTGCAACAGTTGTGTGGCTTACATCTACCACCCGGCTGGGACCTGGTGCATTCACCGTCCAGCGAACGTGCTGGAGAAGAATCGCATACCGGCATCACAAGTGACCTGAAGGATTATCCCCCGAGTAACGCTTCCAACTTTTCCTGATCCGCCACAAACCGACGAATACCGTCACTCAGCTTTTCTGACACCATGGGATCCTGATTATTAGCAAACATAAACGCACCGTGACTCAGCGGCGCGGGCCGAGCGAAATGCGCCCCGTTGTCAACCAGCTTTTGGGGGAGGTGTGCCTCGTCTGCCTCCAGCGCTTGTAGCAGGTCGGGACTGATCGTCAGTCGATCACAGCCCGCCAGCGCTTCGACCTGTCCGGTATTGCGGAAACTGGCGCCCATGACCACGGTGTTGAAGCCGTGGGTTTTAAAATGGTCATAGATACGAGCAACGGATTGCACGCCCGGATCTTGGGCCGGATCTTCTATGGTGAGCGAGGTATTGGCGGTATACCAGTCGGTAATCCGTCCGACAAAAGGCGAGATTAAGAACACCCCGGCATCGGCGCAGGCACAGGCCTGTTCGAAACTAAAAATCAGTGTGGCGTTGCAATGGATGCCGCGTTGCTCCAACACCTCTGCAGCACGAATGCCCTCCCAAGTGGCGGCGACTTTAATGAGGACGCGGTCAGCACCTATACCCGCATCGTCATAGAGTCCAATCAGTTTTTCTGCTTTGGCAATGGTGGCGGCAGTGTCGAAAGACAGTCGCGCGTCGACTTCGGTACTGATCACGCCCGGGATTACTTGATTGATTTGGGCGCCAACGCTGACGGCAAAGCGATCGACTTTGTCCGCAACGGCATCGGGCGACGCCGCGAGCGCAGTGACCTGATCGGAGAATTCGGGCAACGCGGCTGCTTTCAATAACAGCGAGGGGTTGGTGGTTGCATCAGTCGGCTTAAGGCGAGTAATTGCCTCAAGGTCGCCGGTATCGGCAACGACCGTAGTCATGGCGCGCAATTGTTCGAGCTTGTTCATATCACCTCATGGGCACGCCGCGGTTTTCTGGCCCTCAGTTAGAGGAGCAACAGTGACGGCGAGTTGACGAAACGCCAAGCCTAGCAAGCTAATGGCGGCGGGCAAAGCAAGGTTTGCTGTGCACAGACCTCGGCCTGTTTGTTGCTCCCTGCCTGTTCTCCCCGGGGGCTACCTCTGATGAGGTTAGTCGCATCGGCATTGCCCAAGCGTGCGATCTGCTTCATTCTCGCTGCACAGGATGCCTGTCATGGACGGGGATCGGTTTGGAATTAACCCAGTGAGCAGGAGCTATCGATGAGTGACAGTGACCGTGCGCCCACTGGCGAACTGAGGCGCTTGGGTAACGTGCACCACGCCGCGTTTCGCTGCAGGGATGCCGAACAGACGCGATGGTTTTACGAGGAGGTTCTGGGTCTGCCGCTGGCAGCCGCGATGGTCTTCGATGCGTTGCCGGGTACCGGTAAAAAAAGTCAGTACATGCATCTGTTTTTTGAATTGGGCGACGGAAACTTCATTGCCTTTTTTGATGAGCCCGAGACCGCCACCCCCGACCACTTTGCGCGGAAGGACAGCTTTGATGTTCACATCGCACTGGAAGCGGAGAGCCGAGAGGCCATGCTCGCGTGGCAGGCCCGCATCAATGCCGCGGGCAAGACCTGTCTTGGTCCGGTGGATCACGACTTTGTGCAATCGGTATACATGTATGACCCCAACGGCCTTCAGGTGGAGATCACTTGCAAGAGCGATGGCTACGCCGACATTATGGCCGCCGATGCCGCTGTGGCCCATCAGCAGCTCAAACAGTGGACCGACCAAACACGAGTCGAAAAGTCAGCCCGCTTCGGCGTCGAAGTATTGGACCAGCGCGGTCGTTAACGTCCGGGAGTGAAGCGTGGCGAGCTACCAACGGATTCCCTATCTGATTATTTTTGAGGAGCAGGCGGCCTACAAAGATACGTACGCCGGCCCCATGGATCAGGTCGTACTCAAGGCGCATTTGCTGAAGCCTGAAGCTCAGCCTGCCGATACGGTCGTGATTCTCATGCATCCCATTGGGGGCGGAGAGTACTTACCCATGACCGTGGCACTCGCCAAGGCTGGGTGTCACGTTATCTACTGTCAAAGTCGTTATCCCAACAACGACAGTGCGCTCATCATGGAGAAGGTCGCCCTCGATATGGCGGCGTGCGTGCGCGATGCCAAAGAGCGCCTGGGCTACGCCAACGTTGTGCTCGCGGGGTGGAGCGGCGGTGCGGCCCTGTCACTGTTTTATCAAAGTCAGGCGGAGTCACCTTCCGTGGTGGCGACGCCGGCGGGCGAGCCACCGGATTTGACGGCCAACGAACTCATTCCAGCCGACGGCATTATGTTGTTGGCTGCTCACATTGGACGCTCACATACCCTGACCCAGTGGCTGGACCCTTCAATAGTGGATGAGGCAGACCCGGATTGCCGCGACGCGCATTTAAATCTGTATGACCCGAAGAATCCTTGTCAGCCACCCTATAGCGCTGCATTTATTGACCAGTACCGCAGTGCCCAGCGAGCAAGAAATCAGCGTATTTCTGCTTGGGCGCTCGCTCGGCTTGCGGCTTTCAAAGCCGCGGGAGAGCCGCTTCGAGAGCAGGGGTTTGTGGTCCATGGCACTATGGCTGATCCCAAATGGCTCGATCCAAGCATCGACCCCAACGGTCGGAGACCGCGCTGGTGTTTTTTGGGGGATCCCGAGGTAGTGAATATGAGCCCTGTGGGTTTGGCGCGTTTTTGTACGCTTCGCAGTTGGCTCTCGCAATGGAGCGACGAGCACTCCAACGCGGATGGTGTGCGCTGCGCCCCCCAAGTTTCGGTTCCGGCGCTCGTGATTGGCAACGGCGCTGATGACGCTTGCACGCCGGGCGATACGCAAGCGCTGTTTAACGCACTGGGTTCCCGGGATAAAGTGCGTACCACGATTGAGGGTGCTAATCATTATTACTTTGGTCAGCCCGAGTTGCTGGCGCAGTCTGTGCGGCATTGCACAGCGTGGCTGTCCGATAAGTTTCCCTGAAGCAGTGTGGACTTTTAAATCTGCCTATACTGCCCTCTAACGGTCTCTTCTTAGTTTTAAGGACATATGATGCAAGCCATGAAGCTCGCCGCCCCGGGCGGCATCGACAAACTCCATCTCAGAGACATCGAGCCACGGGCACCCGGGTTTGGTGAAATTCAGGTGCGTATTCACGCGACGTCTCTCAATTTCCATGACTACGCCGTGGTGACCGGCTTACTGCCGACCGACGATGGCCGAATTCCGATGTCCGATGGGGCTGGGGTGGTTACTGCAATCGGGGAGGGTGTTACTGCGTTTGCCGAGGGGGACCGTGTGCTTAGCTACTTTTTCCCCAATTGGCCCGGTGGTCGCCCGACATTGCCGCAGCTGATCGGCGTGCCCGGAGATCACATTGACGGCTTTGCCGCGCAGACGGTGACCATGCCGGCCAATGCCTTCAGCCGAATGCCCTCGAACCTCGAATTTGCTGCCGCCTCTACGCTGAGTTGTGCGGGACTGACCGCATGGCGCGCACTGATGGTGGAGACAGACCTGAAGCCGGGAGATTGGGTGCTGGTACAGGGTAGCGGCGGGGTGTCGGTGGTCGCCCTGCAGATCGCGCGGATGATGGGGTGTCGGGTCGTCGCCACGTCTTCTTCCGATGCAAAGCTTGAGCGTCTCGGTGCGCTGGGAGCAGAGCATTTGATTAATTACAAGACCCACGCCGATTGGGGAGCACAGGCGTTTGAGCTGACTGGAGGCAGGGGTATTGATTTAGTGGTTGAGGTGGGGGGACCGGGCAACCTGCCCCAGTCCATCAATGCGCTTGCAGTGGACGGATGCATCAGTTTGATTGGCGTTTTGACCGGTTGGTCGGGAGAAATGCCGACGGCGGCACTGATGACCAAAAACGGCTGGTTGAGTGGTATTACGGTAGGGAGTCAGGCCGACCAAACCCACATGATCTCGGCGGTAGAGGCCCATGATCTGCAGCCGGTGATCGACAAGACGTTTCCGTTAGCGGAGTTGGGGGAGGCATTTCGGTATCAGGAGTCGCAGCAACACTTTGGCAAGATCTGCGTTGAGCTGTAGCGCGTCTGTACTCTTGTACCCTGACATAGCAGTAAGTTAGGGTAGTGGCATCTAGTGAATGAGAGCAAAGGTAGTTTGCATGCCACTGCCTTTACAGCGCTTGGTGTCGGTCGTTGCCTTGGTCAGCTCGGTGGGTGCCATTATTTTTGCGCAACCGGCGCGCACCGAAGACCTGCATCCCTATCTTTCGAAAAAACACCGGCTCACCTTAGGTGCCTTTCGGCAGAAGAGTGAGGCGAGCCTCACGGCCGCCCGAGAACCGCTTGAGCCGACCGCGGTAGACCTTGCAGCGATGGGCCTGAAAGATCGTGACACCACGTGGATGGTCGAGTACCGCTTTCGCAAGAATCCCCGATGGCAGTACTCGGCGTCGCTTTACCGTTATCGCCAGTCGGCTGACCTGACTGCCGAAACGGCGTTTAACTTTGACGGCGTCGAGGTCGAAGTCGGTTCAGCGCTTGAAACCTCTCTGACCATCGATACTTACATCTTTGATGCGATGTATACCCTGCGGCGAACGCACCATTCAGAGTTGGCTATTGGCGGGGGATTCCACGTGCTGGATAACGACGTAATGATCAACTCGCGCCGCAGGGTAAATGGCAATGAAACGGCTGAGATCGAGCGCGGCCGCGCGGCGCTAATCGCGCCGCTACCCAACCTCAGAGCGACTTACTTCCATGCATTCAGTCCCAAGCTGTCGCTGATGGCGACAGCGGGGTGGTTGTCGCTCAGCTATGAACAATACGACGGTGATTTTCGCTACCTCCGTCTCAAAGCCGAGTATTTGCTGACGGATGCCTTGGGCGTGAGTGCGGGCTTTCAATTTGCATCCATCGATGCGCAGGAGAACCTGGATCGCGGCTACAACCGCTTCGATGTAGAGTTCTCGGGTCTGACGGTTGGTGTGAGCTACGCGTTCTGATTTTTCAGGGGAGTGCGGTTTGAGTCGTTCGTCGCGTTCCTCTAAGGTGATAAGCGCGGGGCCATTCGGGCGCTGTAACAAGGGAGCATAACGATGAAACTTATTTTTCTGACAGCACTTCTCGCTGTTTGGGCGGGTACAGCGCAGGCGGGAGAGCCCGATGGGCCACACGACGGTGCTGAGTGGCAGATCTGGGCTTATTCCAGTGCAGCGCCAGCGCCACTGGGCACAAATGCCACGGTGTTGGGTCTCGACGGTTCAGTGCTGCGAGAGGGAACTAACGGGTGGACCTGCATGGTGGGTAATCCGCGGCCGGCGCCTGAGGGCGGCTGGGAAAGTGCCCATGCGGCGATGCCCGTATGCACTGATGACGTGGGTATGCAGTGGATGACGCGTTTTATGGCCGGTGAGCCACCGGAGCTCGAGCGCGACACCTTCATGTGGATGCTGCACGGCGACGTGGGTGAGGACAACACTACGGCGGGTGTACTCAACAAAGCCGATGCGAAGGACCCTTCTCAGTGGATTGAATCGGGCCCCCATTTGATGCTACTGCCAAAAGATCCTGCCTCGCTGGATGGCATGAGTGCCGACTTCAACACAGGGGCACCCTACGTGATGTTCCCGGGAACCTCCGGTGCCCACGTCATGATTCCGACAGCGGGTTACTACGAGTACCAGGATCCGCAATAGGTCCGCGTCGAGCGCAGTTGCTGAAAACCGAATAAGGGAGATCAATCATGAAACTAAAGACTCTAGCCGCATTGCTAGTCAGCTATTCCGTGACACATGCCGCAGCGGCCGGACATCACGAGAAAGGCGAGGGCGTCATGTTGGCGGCGCAGCCGGGTCAAATGCTGATTCTTTACCATTGGCCTTGTGCAGATGCCCCGCGAGGCCTCTCACTGCTGAAAGAGATGATCGCCTATGAGCGGAGCGCGTCGCCCTATCCTTATTCTGCCGCGCCTGGCATGCACGCTGATGGCGCGGTTGTGTCGGTTGACGTACACCCATCGGCAGATTCGATGGAGAAAGCCACCGCTTGGCAGGCAGAGGACGAGCAGTGGCAGGCGTTACTGGGTCAAATGGCAGACGCCTGCGGGTCGGTGGATGACCTGACCGCCAGCGTGGTGACGATGAAGTAAGGCCTTATTGCGGGACGATCTGACCCGGCTCTCGCCGGGTTTTTTTGCTTTAGGCCACCAGCTTGGGACGTGGGTGAGCGTCAGGTGCATGAATCTCTGGCATGGCCATAGCCACCGATCCGCGGGACTGGGCGGGTGGCTTGTTATCAATCTTGAGGTTTTACATCCGATCAGTTTTTTCCTCGCGCTCCTTACGGAGTTGCTGACGGTGTTCCCAGAATGCGTAACCGCCACCGATCATCATGAGGCCAATGAGCAAGAGCACCTGCACGGCGCTAAAGCCATAGAGACCACACTCGGTGAACCGCTCGATGAAGGAATAAGTGCTGACGGCGCAATGCATAGAGAGTTGTTTCGGTTGGCGCACCGACCATTCTAGCCGCTCCCCGGCACGGCTGTCCTCTCAATCCCGGGATGTCAGGCCGCTTTCTGATCAATGGCAGCCGCCAGTACCTCATACCGCTTTAGGGTCATCGGAGGTACGGTGTTGCTCTGCCGGCCAAATAAGGCCGGATCGACGGGAAACCACGGCACCTGCTGTATGTCATCGCGCTCCTCTGTCAACGCAAGCACCGTGACATCTCGGGCCTCATAAAAGTGCCAGGCATCGGCTAATGGGGTGTCTCGCTCAAACAGTTCACGACCACGCTGTACGCGGTCATACAGGTGGGCTCGGATAATGCCCCGGGTGCTGAGCAACCCGCTTTTTTTTGCCTCTGTTGCACGGCGTTGCAGGAGTTTCCAAGCAGCGGAGGATACCCCCACGATGGGCCACCAGTGAAAGTGCCAGTCATTGCTGCGTTGAAGAAAGGCCTCCAGCGCAAGGTACTGGGCGCTTAAGCAGGCGCCGGTTTTTTTCCCAAGAGCAAACTGTGCCTCATAGATCGATTGAAAGTAGTCGACCTTATCCATGCGACCTCCCTGTCGATGGTTGCCCTTCCGGGCGCTTAGTCAGATTCGGGTACTCACACCGTATCCCGAGCGTGTGTCAGGCAACACCCTGTTTGGGATCTTCACGTTTTCCCCTTAAAAAGGCCCCGCAGGGCGGGGCAAGTAAGGAGTCAACCATGAACATCTTTGCATCGGTGATTGATCAGGAGATCAGATCCTGTCAGAGGCCATCAATGCGCCGACAGAGTCAGTGTCCCTCACCCGGTAGTGTGATGATTGTTCAGATGTGCCAAGGCGTTGTCTGGCTACGCCACACAACGTAACGTAGCGTCGACCCGCCCCAGATGAATCAAATTTGCGGGATAGACAGGCCGCCATCGACGGTGACAACGGAGCCCGTCATATAACCTCCGGCAGCGGAGGCCAGCAGTAAAACCGCACCCTCAAGTTCCTGGGGTGAACCGGTTCGTCGCATCGGTGCGCGAGCGATCATGCGCTCACCCGCCTCGGAATCGAGAAATTCGTTTGCCATTTCAGTGCGAAAATAACCCGGCGCAATGGCGTTGACTCGAATATTGTGTCGAGCCCATTCCACCGCCATGGAACGCGTCAGCTGAATGAGAGCGGCCTTTGCCGAGGCGTAGGTTGCCGTGCCTTTTTGGGTGGTGTAACCGAGTATTGAGGCCATGTTGATGATATTACCGCCGGCCTGATCACCAGACATCTGTCGCACCACGGACTGGGACAGGGTAAAAATGCCTCTCAGGTTCGTGGTGTAGAGGCGATCCCATTCCGCATCGGTTTCATCGATGAGCATTTTGTCACCCACCGCTCCCGCATTATTAATGAGCACATCAATACGCCCGTCTTGGTGCACTTTTTCCAAAGCGGCTGAGATGCTATCGCTATCGGCAACGTCGATGGCAACGCCATTGGCGCGCCCTCCTGTCGCTTGGATCTCCGCGACAGATTCGGCGACTCGGTCTGTCCGCCGCGCCGCGAGAATGACTTCTGCCCCATGTCGGGCGAGCGCTCGAGCAGCGGCAAAACCCAAGCCGGTGGCGCCTCCAGTGATCAGGACCCGCCTATCGGTCATGTCGAAAATATCGGTCATTAGTTTCCAATGCCATTGATTTGCAGGTAGTAGGGCATCATAACCTCAGCCACTTCCGGGTGGGGGAACTCGGGCAGTGACGCAACGCCCTGACCCACCATCTCACCCAGATGAATGCCCTTTAGCCGCGAGAAACCCCATAGACCATGGTCGCGCGCACTGCCGCTTATCCTGGGTGCCGAGCGCCTTGCTCAGGATGCTGTGGTGAGCACAATAAACCCTGAGAGTTGGCGTTATTTCAATGTCAGCCCCTCACAATTGGGCCCGTGCCAAATGGCGCTTTGCAGCGTGTGAGGTCGCCAGACTCAATCGGCTTCTGTGGGGTCTGGCGCGCAGTTGAATTCTTTTACGGCCCTCAGAAGCTGCCTTATGGTTACCTGCCCGACAAGGCGGCCCTCAGAATCCACAACCGGACGGCGTCGCTTGCTTTCTTTGAGCATGTCAGAGGCGATGTCAGCAATGCTGTCGTGGACACCTGCGGTTTTGAGGCCCTCAGTTGTCATCATATCGGAGACAAGCCCCACGCCGGAGTCGTTGTAGACGGCACTGAGGACACCGCGTAAGCAGTCCAGCTCGGAGAGGATGCCGATTAACTTGCCTGCGTCATCGGTGACGCAAACACCGGAAATTTTGTGAGCTAGAATCAAGTGCATGGCCTCAAACAGACTTGCACCGGGAGCCACCGTGACGGGGTTGGCTACCATGTAATGATGTAGTTCCATTTCTCTCAACATGGCACGGACTCCTTTACCGACGATTAGATCAAAGCACCCCCGAGACAAGCTCAATCAGGGGCTCCGGGTAGATACCCAGCGCGAATACCGCCAACAACAAACCCATAAAAACGCACTGCACCAGCCACTGCCCCTTGATCGCAGCTACCGGGGTTGCCTCTGTGCTGATCGAGAGCGCGTAGATCACTCTCAGGTAGTAAAAAATAGAAACGGCGCTGCCCAGCACCAGCGCCGCGAGGGGCACCCAGAGCGCCGCCTCCACGCCCGATGCAACGACGTAGAATTTGCCAATAAAACCGGCAGTGAGTGGCACGCCAGCGAGAGACAGCAGTGATACGGTCATTACCAGCGCAATCAGCGGCTCGCGCCAGAACATCCCATTAAGGTCCTCGCGCTGGCAGTTTTCTCCTGGACCTTGTCGGCTCTGCCACGCAGACAGCGCGGAGAACGCCGCCAACGTCGACGCTGTGTAGGCAATCAGGTACCAAACCGAGGCTTCCATAGCCAACGCGGTTTTGCCCAGTGTGCCCAATACCACTAACGCTATCAGCAGATAGCCCATATGTGCGATCGAGGAATAACCCAATAGCCGTTTGAGGTTGTCTTGCTTTAGGGCCAGAAAATTCCCCACCAGCATAGAGGCGATGGCCAGCCAGCTGAGTGCCTCGGTAAGCGTTGCCTGTTGCCAAAGCTGGGCGCTGTGATACCAACGCAACAATGCGACAAAAATGGCCACCTTTGAGACGGTCGCTAAAAATCCGGTTACCGGTGTGGGCGAGCCCTCATAGACATCGGGCGTCCACATGTGGAAGGGAACCAAGGATAACTTGAAGCCCAGACCGACAAAGATCATCAGGGTTCCCGTGCCTACCAGCAGGGGACTGGTTTGTTGTAGCGCCGCTCCCAGCTCGGAAAAACCCAGCGCGCCGGTTGCTGCGTACAGTAGCGCGAATCCAAACAGTAATATCGCAGTCGACGCAGAGGACAGCACCAGATACTTCAGGCCCGCTTCAATCGGCAGCCAGGCCCTATCGGGGTATGCGATCAAGGCGTAGACGGCCACCCCCATAATCTCCAGCCCCAGCAGGAAAGCGGCAAAGTGTTGCGCGTGGGCCAGCACCACGGCGCCAAACGTGGCGATCAGCACCAGCATGAAAAATTCGTGCTGTTCCACCCCTTCTGAGATCATCCATACGCGAGACACCACGACGGTCACAATCGCTGCGAGCGTCAGCACAACGGTGAATAACCGGGCGTAATCATCGACCACCAGCAATGGGGTCGCCTGAACCGGGTTTGCCGGCCACGTGGCGAAGGCCGCCCAAAGCGCGACCAGCAAACTCAAAAGGCTGATCGTCAAGGCGGCATCAGCGTGGCGCCGTATCGCGGTTTGCGTCATCACAAAGATCACGCCCAAGGCGATCGCGATAGCGGGGGACAGGCTTTGTAAGATTAACGTGTCCACTTCATCATCCTCCGACCTTTAACGCCAGAGCGTCCAGAGACGGCGCAATGAGATCAAGCGCGGGCTGCGGGTACAAGCCCAAGCTCAGGAGGCCGATCGCCAGAAGCCCCAGCGCCACCATGTCCCGCGTCTTGAAGTCCTGCAAGCCAACGTGCTGCTCACCCAGAGGCCCGTGAAAAGCTTGCTGCAGCATCCACAGCGCGTAGACAGCGCCGGTGATCAGCCCGATCGCTGCAAAGGCGCACACCACCGGCGCGCTCTGCCAGAGTCCCGCCAGCACTAAAAACTCAGCGATAAAATTGCCAAGTCCCGGCAGTCCCACAGAGGCGATAACAAAGAACATGGCCATCGCGCCCATGCGAGGCATGGCTTTCCATAGCCCCCCCATATCGGCGAGGGCGCGGGTGTGAAGTCGCTCCTGTAATGCCCCCGCTATCATGAACAAGGCTGCCGTGCTCAGTCCATGGGCCACCATCTGGAGTACGGCCCCCGACCAGGCGAGTCCATTCCAGGCAAAGACGCCAAGCAGGATGAACCCCATGTGACTGATGCTGCTGTAAGCCACCAAGCGCTTGAAGTCGCGCTGCCCGTAGGCAAGCACCGCCCCGTATAGCACGCCCACCACGCCCACAATCAGGAGCAGGGAAGACCACTCTCGGGCGTTCTCGGGGAATAGGGCGACACCAAAGCGAAGCAGACCATAAGCGCCTGTCTTCAAAAGCACGCCTGCGAGAATGACGCTACCTGCGGTGGGTGCTTGGGTGTGGGCGTCCGGGAGCCAGCTGTGCACCGGGAAGGCGGGGAGCTTGACCAAAAATGCGAGTACGAACCCCCAGAACACCCAGTTCGCCAGGTCGCCCTTGAGTGGCGACGCCAGCCAATCCATGTAAGCGAAACTCCACTCTCCGGTTTGGTTAGCGTAAGCCACCGCCGTAGCGAGGATGCCGAGCAGCATGAGTAGGCCACTTGCCTGAGTGAATATAAAAAACTTTGTTGCAGCCGGTGCACGCGCTTCATGTCCCCAGATGGCAATCAGCAGGTACATGGGTACCAGCATGACCTCCCAGAACAGGAAGAAAAGGAACAGATCCATTGCCAGGAAGACGCCGACGGTGCCAGCCAGCGTCCAGAGCAGGTTCGCCTGAAAGAACCCTGCACGCGCTTTGATCTCGGTCCAGGACGCGATCACCGCAACAATACCAAGTAGCAGGGTAAGTCCCACTAACAGCAGGCTCATACCGTCCATCGCCAGAATGAAATGGATGCCAAATCGCGGTATCCACGTATGCGACTCGTATGCCAGCCAGCCAGAGAAATCCGGACCAGTGCCCAGCACGTCAACCGCCAGTTGCCACAGCACGCCACCCGCCAAAAGCAGCGTTGCCACAGATACGCGGGACGGCATTTCTTCGCCAAAGCGTTCCGACACCCAGGCGATCAGGCCACCCGCCAGTAATAAAACAATCAGCAGGCTCATGAGTTCGCCCTCACCAACATCAGGGTCAGCATCACTATCAAACCTGCTGACAGCACTGCTACGTAGCGCCCCAAGCGCCCTGACTGGCTCACAGAGAGTTGCTCATGAATGGCCACCGCCGAGCCGGTGAGTAACGCGACCACGCGGTCCATGGGCTCTCCCCGCCACCACTGGGCGAGGGAGGCGTAGGGCTGCACCAACAAGCGGTCATACAGTCGATCCATTCCCCAGCCCTGCAACCAGTACTCTGCGGTCCAGCGGCCCGCAGGTGACTGAGTCAATCCAGTGGTATTGACCTGTCCTCCAAGGAAGATGAAATAGGCCAGTGCGACGCCAACAATAGGGATGGCCGCGGACACAATGGCAATGGTGCCGTGGGCAGGATCATTTGCGGCCAGCGGCAGTACCTCGGCCAGGGGCAGCGAGATCCAACCTCCCACAATCGACAGTCCACAGAGCAGCGTGAGGGGCAGCGCCATGCGCCAGCCTGGCTGATGGGTGGCCTCGGTTTTGAGCTCGCCAAAAAACACGACAAACACCAATTTGAAGCTATAGAGGGCCGTGATCATGGCGGCGATGGCGGCCACGCTCCACAGCCAGACGCCGCTACCTGCGACCTCCCAGGCACGCAGTAGAATTAGATCCTTACTGGCAAAGCCGGCGGTTGCTGGCAGGGCGGCCAGCGCGGCAGAGCCAATCAGAAAGCTCCAGAACGGCACGGGTAAATGTGTCCGCAGCCCACCCATTTTCCTGATGTCCTGTTCATGATGCAGGCATTCGATGACTGCGCCTGCGGCGAGGAACAGGAGCGCCTTGAAAAAGGCGTGGGTCATCATGTGGAACACGCCGGCATCCCAAGCCTGAATACCCAGTGCCAGAAACATGTAGCCCAGTTGACTGATGGTGGAGTAGGCCAGAATGCGCTTGATATCGTGCTGCGCCAGCGCCGCACAGGCTGCCATCAGGGCCGTGGCCACCCCTACGGCAGCGATCGCAAAGAGCACGTCGGGCGCGAGTACAAACAGGCCATTCAAGCGGGCAACCAAATAAATACCCGCGGTCACCATCGTCGCGGCATGAATCAAGGCGCTCACTGGCGTCGGACCGGCCATCGCGTCGGGCAGCCAGGTTTGCAACGGTAACTGCGCGGATTTGCCCACGGCACCGGCAAAGATGAGCAGGCAAGCCAGCGTCGCCAGGGGATCGCCTGCTTTCCAACTGGTTGATGCGGCCAGTATGACTTCCTGAATATTCAGCGTATTGAATTCAGCCACTAGCAAAAACAGGCCAAGCGCCATTGCGGCGTCCCCCGCACGGGTGACCACAAAAGCCTTGCGCGCAGCGGCACCATTGGCGCTGTCCCCATACCAGAAGCCAATCAAGAGGTAGCTGCACAGGCCCACGCCCTCCCATCCGAGGAAGAGCAGGAGCAGACTGTCGCCCAGCACCAGTAGCAGCATGGCCGCGACAAAGAGATTGAGGTAGGCGAAGTACCGGGAGTAGTTGTCGTCTTTACCCATGTATTCGCTGGAGTAAAGGTGGATGAGGAAGCCGATGCCTGTGATCGTGCACAACCAGATGAGCGACAGTTGATCGAGTCGCAGCGCCAGATCGACGCTAAAGTTGCCGACCGAAAACCACTGCCATAGCAGCACCGTGACGGGTCCGGTGGCGTTCTGCCACTGCAGCGCGATTGCCAGAACGGTGAGCGCGGCCAAGCCAATGCTTCCCACGCCTAATCCCGTCACCAGAGATTGACCCATGTGGCGCCCGTACAACAGCAACGCCGCGGCACTGGCGAGGGGGAGCATGGGTACAGCGGTCAGCAGTATTTCCACAGTATTAACCCCTCAGCCTGACAGCATCGTTCATGTCGAGAGACTGCAGTTGCCGTCGCATTTGCAGTACCAAGCCCAGTCCCACCGACACCTCTGCCGCCGCAATGGCAAGGATGAACATGAAAATGACCTGGCCGTCTGCCTGTCCCCAGCGTGCCCCCGCGGCAATAAAGGCAAGGGCGGCGGAGTTGAGCATCACCTCGAGCGCCATCAGCATAAAAATAATATTGCGGCGTAACATGAGACCAAAAAGGCCAATGACAAACAGTAGGCCGGCCAATACCAGAACGTGCTCTACGGGGACCATCTCTGCGCCCATCAGTCCCTCCTGCCTCTGTCACGTTGAAGGAAGCGATGCCCGAGGTGATAGGCGCCGACCAACCCCGCCAGCAGGAGCATGGAGGCAAGCTCAACGCCCAGTACATAGGGCCCGAATAACGACAGGCCTACCTCTTTTGGCATCACGGCGCGCACCGAGGTCTCGGATTCAATAGCGGTCAGCACGTAGAGCAACTCCACGAGCAGCACCGCTGTTAGCAGCCCGGGAAGCCACCAGTTGGAAAAATCCAGCATGGCGCGCTCCTGCTCACGAGAGCCCTCGCTCAGGTTCAACATCATCACAACGAACACGAACAACACCATAATGGCGCCTGCATAAATGACGATCTCAAGCGCCGCGGCGAATGGCGCGCCGAGAAAGAAAAACAGCACCGCAATCGCCAATAGCGACACAATCAGAAAAATGAGGGCGTGCGCCGCATTAGCACGGGTTAGGGCCAATACGGTGGACAACAGGGCGATGCCCGCAGCGAGATAGAACAGGAACAGCGTCAGCGTCATGGCATCAGGCTCTTGACGTCAACAGGAGGCGCCTCTTTTTCTGCCTCTCCCTTTTTCTTGCCCTCGACCTCCAGTCCCGCAACGCGATAGAAGTTGTAGTCGTGGTACTTCCCGGGGCCGTCGATCATCAAGTGTTCTTTCTCGTAAACGAGGCTGGTGCGCTCGTATTCGCACATCTCGAAGTCGGGCGTGAGCTGGATGGCGTAAGTCGGGCAGGCTTCCTCACACATGCCGCAAAGGATGCAACGCGAAAAATTGATTCTGAAAAACTCTGGGTACCAGCGCCCGTCGTCGCGAACGCCCTGCTGCAGCGCGATGCAACCCACGGGGCAGGCGACTGCGCAGAGATTGCAGGCGACACACCGCTCCTCTCCATCGGGGTCTTTGGTGAGCACAATACGTCCCCGGTAGCGCGGCGCCAGATAGGGTTTTTCCTCCGGATACTGCACGGTTTCCGTTTTCGCAAAGGTATGACCCAGAACGCGCCAGATGGTTTCCAACTGGCTCCAGAGTGACGTGAATAATTCTTTCACCGGTCCTTCTCCCCACAGACAGCAGAAACGCGTTTCATCAGAGGCCTCCCTCGTGGATCCACAGCGCCACCGCGCCGGTCACTGCCAAATTGATCAACGTGATCGGCAGCATGACCTTCCACCCAAGCGACATCAGCTGGTCGTATCGAGGGCGGGGTATCGCTGCACGCAACAGAATGAAAAACAGGATCACGGCAACGGTCTTGATCGGGAACCAGAGTAAGGGCGGCAGCCAGGGGCCGAGCCAGCCCCCCAGAAACAGCGTGGTGATCATGCACGAGATTAGTATTAAACCCAGATACTCTCCGAGCATGAACATGGCAAATTTCATGCCCCCGTACTCGGTGTGGAAACCCGCGGTGAGCTCGTGCTCGGCCTCGGGAAGATCAAAGGGCAGTCGGTGGCTTTCGGCGAGCCCCGCGATGACAAAAACAAAGAGCCCCAGGGGCTGGGTCACGGCGTACCAGAGACCTTCCTGCGCCACCACAATCTGGGTGAGGGAGAAGCTGCCCGTCAGCATAACCACCCCCATCAGCGAGAGCCCCATAAAGACCTCATAGCTGACCATTTGTGCCGCGGATCTCAGCCCGCCGAGGAGCGAATACTTGTTGTGGGAGGCCAGCCCGCCCAGCAACACGCTGTAGACGGCGATCGAGGTCATACCCAAGAAGAACAACAGGCCGATGTTCAGATCAATGACCATGACGTTGGGTGCATAGGGCACAACGGCAAAGCCCAGCAGCATGGCGACGACAATGGCGGTGGGTGCAAAAATGAATACAGGGCGGTCAGCAAAGGGCGGCACCCAGTCGTGTTTGCCCAGCAGTTTGAGCATGTCGGCTGCGACCAAAACAATCCCCAATGGCCCCACACGATTGGGCCCCAGCCGGTCTTGCCAAACCCCCAGCATGCGTCGCTCAAACCAGGTCATCACCGCGGCGCCGCCCACTGCACCACCCAGCAGCAGGAGCAGTAGCGCGATGATTTTCAGTTCATCCATTAACAACCTCGCTGTCACTGGCCAACACTTCTGGCGGGCGCGCAAAGTCGGCGATACGCGCTAATCCAATCGCTTGTCCGGCCTGCCATCCTTGAGTATCCGAGAGCCCCATGGTCAGCCCCACCGTGCCCGAGGGAACGCCTTGGTCGATATGAACGCGGCAGCGTAGGGTTTGTTGATCGCGGGTAATGCCGACACCATCGTGGGGCCCCAGCGCAAGCAGTTCTGCATCCGCGGGAGACAGGTAGACGTGTGCGGGGGCAACCATCGCTTCAACCGGTGCCGACAGTGCGCTTAATTCGTCACTGCCAAACAATCGGTACTGTGCGGTAAGCATCCAAGCGCCGGCGCTGGGTTGAAACGCCGCGGGTGCATTTGACTCCGCTGGTTTCCCTGCATTGGGTTCAATGAGCCGGAGACCGGCGCTACCGCCGCGCATGGCGCCACCGACTTCAGCCTGAAACTTGTGCAGAGACTGATTTGAATTCCAACCCGGTTCCCACACAAAAGGCTGCAGCGCGCTGGGTAATGATTGGTTGTCTCCCTCCATACTGAAGGCCAAACCTGATTGCTCATCGATGGTGGTTTTTGGCTCGTGCAATGTCTTATTTGCATACATGGCCGTTCTACCACTGTAGCGGGCCGGCTGCCGAGCAACCTTGAGCCCCAGCCGATCGCGATAGTTCGCGCCGGGGGCTGCATCGACGGCCCCCGCCAGCTGAGGGCAGGACTCGGCCAATGCTCCCAGCACCGCATCAAGGCTGTGCAACTCCGCAAGGGCGGGCCTGTCACAGGCAGAGGCGACCTCGGCCAGCCACTCCCAGGAGGCCGGTTGGTCGGGTGAGCCGATAATGGCCGGAAAGTATCTCTGGGCTCGGCCTTCAGCATTAACCAAGGTGCCCTCGGCCTCTGCAAAACTGGCCACCGGTAATGCCAGAGACGCGTGCTCTGCGGTTGCAGTCTCCAGGAGATCCATCACCACCACGTTCGGTACTGCCGCCATCAGGCGCTCCACCTGTTCGCGGGGTGCGCGCCGGCTGAGATCGTTTTCGACGATCAGCAGCGTATCGAGTTGACCGGCCTCCGCCCGCTCGAGCAGTTGATCAACACACAGTCCCGAATCGTCGAGTAGCGTGAGGCCCAAACTGTTCGCTTCGGGAACGGCATAAACCACCCTTGTGTTCTCGTTCTGCTGACCCAGGGCCAGGGCCAGGGCCCGAGCGGATTCCACCACAGAGGCGCTTTGACACCCGCTGCCACTGACCACCAGCGGTCGTTTGGCATTGCTCAGGATTGTAGCAATCGCCTCTACTTTTTCGTCTTCCTCGCTACTGAGGTCTGTGACACCGGGCCCGACTCCCAGCCGGTGGGCGAGGGCGAAGCCAAAGCGAGCGATGTCATCAGGTGCCAGGGCAATAGACTCCAGCGCCACATCATTGAGTCGGGTCGACGCGGTGGTGAGTTGAATCAGTGGACTGCGCTCATTTTGCGCCACGTTGCGCACCGCTGCGTCTTGCCACGGCGCGACACCGATCTGCGCGGCCATTTCGAGTCCTTTATTGCGCACGGTCTGGCGCAGAGCGAGGGCGATTCGGGCCGCAGTCTGGGTCACGTCCTCGCCGAGAATTATGACTGCGTCGGCCGCCTCGATCTCGGGCAGCGTGGCAGCGGCTACACCGCCATCAACCAATGCGGATCCGATCGCCCTGACTGCCGAGCCCTCTGCGCCAAACCCGGCACAGAAGTTTTCCTGACCGACAAATTCACGGAGCATCCAATTGGACTCCAGCGATGCGCGTGGTGAGCCGATGCCAGCGACCGTCTTATCACTCCCGCAATGCGCCGCGAGAGATGCCAGCGCCGCGGCCCGCGAAACGGCATTAAAACTGCCGTCATGCTGCTTCTGACCACATCGCGTCAGGCGTTCACTATGGTTGACAAAGTCGCCACCGAATCGACCGCGATCACACAGAAAGTATCCGTTGACCTCTTGGTGGTAGCGATTGTGAATGCGCTTCAGTCTGCCGTAACGTTCGCCCGGTGCGATGTTGCAACCAACGCCGCAACCGACGCAGATGGAGGGGGAGGATTGCAAGTCCCATTTACGGGTGTAGTCGTGAACAAGATTTTTGTCCGTGAATACCCCGGTAGGGCAGACCTCAACGAGGTTGCCCGCAAACTCACTTTCCAGCACGCCGTCCTCATGGCGGCCGAAATACACGTGGTCGTGGGCACCCTGTGCTGCGAGGTCTGTTCCGCCCGCATAGTCCTGGTAGTAGCGCACGCAGCGATAGCAGGCAATGCAGCGATTCATTTCGTGGTTAATGAGGGGCCCAAGATACTGATTTACGTGCGTATTTTTGAGGCCATCGTAGCGGCGTTCCTTGTGGCCAGACATGACCGTCATGTCCTGCAGGTGACACTCCCCACCCTCGGCACACACCGGACAATCGTGGGGGTGATTGACCATCAAGGCTTCGATCACGTCAGCCCGGAACGCGGTAGCACGCTCACCAGATAGCGAGAGGTGCATGTCATCGGTCACCGGGGTCATGCAGGCCATCACCAGCCGGCCGCGCTCATCTTCTGCATTTTGATACTGCATCATCGCGCACTGACGGCAGGAGCCGACGGATCCCATCGCCGGGTGCCAGCAGAAATACGGTAGGTCAAGTCCAAGTCCCAATACTGCTTCCAACAGATTGGCGCCAGCCTCTACCTCGTATTGTTTGCCATCGATGGTTATCTGCGGCATTTCAATGTCTCCCCGCGGCACTGTGGTAGGTGCAACCACCTTCCGTCACATGACGTTCAAAATCCTCACGAAAATATTTAAGTGCGCTGTTCACAGGCTCCATTGCACCGGGTGCCAGCGCGCAGTGGGTATTACCGATGCCGCCAATGAAGGCGGCTTTTTCTTCCAGCAGCGCAATGTCCTCCTCGGTGGCGTGTCCCTGTTCAAACTGATCCAGCAACTGAACAATCCAGGGAATACCGTCACGACAGGGTGTACAGAAGCCACAGGACTCGTGAGCAAAAAAGCGCGAGAGATTGCGCACCATGCCCAGGGGGCAGTTACGATCATCCAGGACAATCATTGTGCCCGTGCCCATTCGAGAGCCGGCCTTGCCGATCACGTCGTAATCCATCGCCAGGTCAAGGTGCTGATCGGTCAGAAAGTCGGTTGAGCCGCCCCCCGGCAGGAAGCCCCGCAGCTGGTAGCCATCCCGCATGCCGCCGGCGTGCTCCTCGATTATTTCGCGAATCGGTGTACCCATGGGAAGTTCCCATACCCCCGGGTTCTTCACGTTGCCGCTCGCGCCAAAGAGCTTGGTGCCGCTGTCTTCACCGCGGCCCAGCGTCTGGAACCAATCCGCTCCCCGGGTGATGATGTGGGTGATGTTGCACAAGGTTTCGACGTTGTTAACGATGCTGGGTCGCCCCCACAAGCCCGATACTTGAGGAAAGGGGGGTTTGGGACGTGGGTTGGCACGCTTGCCCTCAAGGGCATTGATCAGGGCCGTTTCTTCTCCACAAATGTAGCGACCTGCGCTGCGATGCAGGCGAAGTTCAAGCGAATAGCCACTACCCAGGATGTTCTCGCCCAGATATCCCGCTGCATAACACTCTGCGATCGCCTGGGTGAGTCTCTCGGCCGCCAACACATACTCACCGCGCAGAAACACGTAGGCGATATCGGCCTGAATGGTAAACGCCGCTAGCATCATCCCCTCAAGCAACTGGTGCGGGTCTTGTTCCAGAATCAGTCGATCCTTGAAGGTCCCCGGCTCCATTTCATCGGCGTTGGCGATCAAGTACTTGTGGCCGGGTCCGGCTTTGTCACCCATCGGGACAAAACTCCACTTCATCCCGGTTGGGAAGCCCGCGCCGCCGCGACCGCGCAGGCGCGAGTTTTTGATCTCGTCTAAGCACCCCTCTGGTGTCATCTCCGACACCGCTTTGCGCAGGCCTGAGTAACCGCCGTTGGCCTCGTATGCCTGCATAAATGTCGGCGCACCACTGGCTTGAATATTCTGCGTAAGGGGTCTGTCGGTCATTGGCTTGCCCCTTCTTTGTTCAACATAGCGAGGTCTGATTCTCCGAGATGCGTGTGCAGTTCGTCACCCACCATCATGACCGGCGCGCGATCGCAGGCACCGAGACAGGGCACGGGTAGCAAGGTGAATCGGCCATCAGCGGTGGTCTCGCCGTATTCGATGCCCAGGGTCTCAGAGAGGCGCTTTTTGACATCCTCGTAGCCTCGTAACCAACAGCTCACGCTGTCACACAGCAGAATGACCTTTTCTCCAACGGGCTTGCGGAATATCAGGTTGTAGAAAGTGGCGATGCCCTCCAGCTCCTCGGCCGACATCTCGAGTAAATTCGCAATCGCTTTTAGGCTCTCATCAGAAACCCAGCCGCGATGCTTCTGGACAACTAACATGGCATCAATCGCCGCACCATCGCGCCGCGGGACGAGGGCGATCTCGTGCTCGATTTCGGCGATTTCTTCAGGACTGAGATTGGTAATCACATCACCCATAGTTA
>Ga0181573_10001195_pt1 | contig 25942 bp, 18 predicted proteins | sample 101ome_25_FD_148643 | JGI IMG/M metagenome (GOLD analysis project Ga0181573, IMG submission 148643) | Coastal salt marsh microbial communities from the Groves Creek Marsh, Skidaway Island, Georgia - 101409BT metaG (spades assembly) | ecosystem: Environmental > Aquatic > Marine > Intertidal zone...
AGCTCTGGGGGGGGTGCCCGGGCCGCGAAGGGGGGGGGGGGCCTCGGCGCGCCTCGGCGCCGCCCTGCACGGGAGGGAGGGAGGTCGAGGCGAGGGTCCGACCGGTATCGACGCGATCGTCCGACCCCCAACCCTCTCCCTGACCTCAACCCCGACCCTATCCCTGCCCCTCGCGCCGTCCCGCTCGGGAGGTGCGGCCCGTCCTCGCCCGCCCTCGAAGGTCTCGGGGCTCTGGGTTGAGTGACCAGGCCGCGGGGGCTTTCCCCAGAAGAGCAATCTCAGCGGCCCCCTTTCCCGCTTTGGAGCCAAACACGGCAGCCTCGAGAAGGCCGCACCCCCCCAGCCGCACGGCCCCGTGCACACCTCCCGCAACCTCACCGGCAGCGAACAACGCCGACACCGCCGTGCCCGACGCGGTAAGTACCCGCGCGTCGGCGTCTATGGCGAGCCCACCGATGGTGTGGTGGACGACGGGCGCGATCTCGGCCAGCCACCAGCCGCCCCCCCCCCCCCCCCACCCCGGAACCGGGCCGAAGGGCTGGCCAGGCCGAGCGCCCCGTGGCCGCCTCGACGCCGCCTGCGTCTGCCGCCATGTCGAACGCGTCGAGCGTGGCCGGGAGGTCGGGCAGCAAGTCGACAAGTTCGGCGGCGGACATCGGCTTGAACAGGCCCCTGGGGCCGTAGAAGCCCTGAATTGCGCCGCCAAAGGCCTCGGCGGCGGCGGGGGACAGGAGCAGGCGCGCCCTTCCCCCCGGCTGGGTCCGTATTGCCCCCGAGACCACGTCCCTCCGCCCAAGCTGCGAAGGGGTGGGAATGGCGGTCGGGTCGTGGGCGGGGTGAAGGTCAGCCCCCACCCCTCATAAGCCCCCCCCTCCTCGCTCGCCTCGTCCACGAAGCGTCGTCCGCGCTCATCGACGAGCAGCCCACCGACGCCCCGCAGGGCCTCTGGGGCGAGAATCGCATTCCGTGACGCCTCGCCCGCGAAAAATCCAGTCGGATGTACCTGGATGTTGCCGAGGTCGATCGCCAGCGCCGGTGTGGTCGAGAGGACGGCTTCCAAGCCCCCACCGGCCGTCGCCGGTGACGCGGACGTCGCCAGGCCCTGGACGTCGGCATCCGGGGCCAGGCGCGCGACGGCCTCGGCCGAACCCCCGAAGCCGCCCGTGGCAACGACGACGGCATGCGCCGGGACTGTAGCACGCGGCGGCCCTGCAACGATGGCACCACTCACGGCACCGCGATCGTCGAGGTCGATTCCGACCAGCGCGTGCTCGGGGCCGCGGCGCACCTCCACATCGAGGTCGGCGACGGCCGCCTCGAGAGCGTCGAGGAGAAACGACCCGACGGCGCGGGGCTCGGCCGCGTCGGGGGCATGGGTGCGGGCCGCGCTGTGTCCTCCCAATCTGACGACGCGAGGCAGGGCGGCGCCGGCAGCCTCGAGCTCGGCGAGGGCCCCGGCGCCGCCCTCGACCAGGGCGTCGATCAGCTCCGAGGCCCCGTCCCCGGCTGATGCCCTCAGGTCGGCGGAAAATGCGACCCTGTCCTCGTCTGTCGTCGCGGCCGAGATGCCCGAAGACGCGCGCCGCGTGTTGCCGCCGCCCCGACCAGGGTCGGCGTCTAGGAGAATGACGTGCGCTCCAGCCCTCGCGGCCGCGCGCGTCGCCTGGGAGGCAATACGACAAGATGTTGCGATACAATGCGTTTCAAAATGGTGAGGAGGGCAGCTGCGGAGCTGCGGTGCGCCGACAAGCCAACGAGGCGACGAGGCAGCCTTGCCGTGTGGAAAAAAGGGCCGGATTCAGCCTCGCCTGAAGCCCCGCTAATCCGGCCCCAGCGACGACGACGACGGGGGTGGTAGCCATCGGACGAGGGAGGAGAAGGGCGGTAAGGAGGCCGGCGGCGAGGACAAGGGCTGCCGAGATGGCCGCAGACGCTCGGACACGAGCGTCCGAGGGTCTGAGGCGCGCCACGGTGTTACCCCAGGAACGGAGACGCCCGAAAGAGAACGTGACGGGGGAGGGTGGAGGGCAGCGGCGGGAGGGGGGCGCCGGGGGGCGGTCAAACCCCCTCCGCTAGTCCGGCGGGCTGCTGAAATGCCCCCCCCCCCCCCCCCCCCCCCCCCCCCCCCCCCGATGCCACTGCGCTCGACGAACGGAGAGGTGGACGTGCCCTGCCGTCCCGGGAAGCGCCCCTGGGGGTTGACGAACGACAGACCCGGCGAGTCCATGGGCCCAGGCGACCCCCTCCCCGTGTGGAGGACGCTGCCGTGGCCTCCCTGGACCGACGCACTCGTCTGCTGGTCGTGGTTGTCGGCCCCTCCCTCGCCGCCGACGCGTAGACGCTTGCCGGCCCTCTCCTCCTCGAGGTGCTCCCGCCACATCTGGGCCTCAGCCGACAGGGGATCGGCCTGGGGGGCGGTGGTCCGGGGGGGGGGGGGGGGGGGGGGGGGGGGGGGGGGGGGGGGGGGGGGGGGGGGGGGGGGGGGGGGGGGGGGGTGGGAGGGGCCGAGGAGAGGAGGTCTCGTCTCGGGCCGTCTCACCTGCACCGCAGCGGTGGCGTCGGCCAGGGCGTCCGTGCATTTGTCCAAGGCGTCGCGGGCGCGTGAACGGGCCAGGAGGGCGTCGCGGCGGGTCGGCCCCGCCGGGGCCCGGTTGAGCGCCAAGGCCCTGTCGGCCTCGGCCTCAGCGCGGCGGGCGTCCCCCGCCGTCAAGGCGGCGACGCAGTTGCGCACGGCCTGGGCAGCCAGTGTGCCCCGGTCGAAGAGCTGAATCAGCCGGGCGCGGTTGTCGCGGCGGCGTTTCCCCGACCGGTCCTCGCCCGACCGGCGGGCCGTGGGCGCCTCCTCGCGGCCCGCGGCCCCGGCGTCGAGGAGGATCTCTGTGGCGTCCGGCCACCCCCCCTCGGCGGCCAGGTGCAGGGCAGTGGGCACGCCGAGCGTGCCCGGGGGGGGCTGGAGCGAGGCGCCCCGCAGCAGGAGCTCCCGAAGGGCCTCGGCGCGGCCGGCGGCGGCGGCGGCCATCAGCGGAGTCCACCCGTACGTGTCGGGCCGCTCGAGGTCTCCCGGCGCCACGTCGAGCAGGAGCCTCAGACATTCGATGGCGCCGTTGGTCGCCGCCATCCGCACCACCGACCGGCCCTGGTCGTCGGCGCCGCGGGGGTCGGCGCCGCGGCGCACGGCCGCGCGCGCCGTCGTGTCGCGGCCCCACCGGGCCATGAAGGCCAGGGGCGTGAGGCCGTCGTTGGCGCGCAGGTCCACGTCGCACCCCAGCTCGTCCACCGCCATCGAAAAGACGCGCGTGGCCCCGGCCACCCCGACAGCGTGGGGCGTCCCAAAGCCGGCCCGGCCATGCCAGGGCAGGCAGAGCGCGTCCCGCAGCGCGCCCCCCCCGCCCGGCCACGCCCCCCGGGCCAGCCGGTGCCGGAGTCGACTCACGTCGTCCAGCGCTGCAAGATAGGCGGCCGGCTCCCACCCCGCGGTGGCGGCCTCGATGCGCCACGCTCCGCGAACGGCCTCCCGCCGCGAGAACCACTCGTCGCTGCCCAGCACTGCCTTGGCCGATGGGACGCACTTTAGCCCCTCGCGGCGGAGGGCGACGTCGACCGCCGCCCGGGTGGCGCGGCAGACGCGGCGCAGGGCCAACCAGTCGTCGAGACTCAAGAGGCAGAGAATCTCCCAAAATGGGTTCATGGGAAGGTGCACGAGGCCCTCCAGCTCGTCGGCCTTGGCGTCGGCGCCGTCGGCCGCGTCGGAGTCGGCCGCGTGGGCCGGCGCGGGGGTCGGTGCGAGGGCCCAAGCGCCCGTTGGGGGGCCCTCAGGCCCCAGCTCTGTCCCTCGATGGCGCACGGGGACGGCTCGGACGGGGCCGAACTGCGCCACGGCCGCGGCCAGCGCCTTGGCGCGCTCCTCGTTGTCGACGGGCAGGTCGACGGCCTCCGGTTCAGGCTCCGATTCCTTGGCGGCCGAACCCAGGCCACCGAGGGCCAGCAGCTTTCGCGTGCTCTCGAGAACCATGGCGGCGGCGGTCGAGCGGGTGTCGGTGTCGGCGGCGGCGGCTGCTGCTGCTGTGATTTTGTGGGCGGGGGGGGGCGAGGAGGGTCAGGGTGGAGGTGGGGGGGGAGGTCCAGCTCCGCGTTTGCCGACGTCGCTCCCCGAGCCACCGGGGCGACTCGAGCAAAGTCCATCACCCCGTCCGGCACCACGGCTCGACCAGAAACGGGCGCCGAGCGGCGGCCAAACGCTCGCATCGTCCGGTTCCGACCGTCGCGACCTCCGGTTACCGCCGCTTCGGGCAAGTGGCGCGCGAAGCGACAAGGCACAGCGATCGAAAGAGCCCCGAGAGTCGCTAAAAAGAGCCAAACGACCCCCGGAGCGAGTCCCACGCGCCGCGCGAACTCCCGGCCACCTGCGTGTCGTACGTTCCGCCGCCGGCCAGCCTTCCCCTGGCGGTAAGAGAGCCGACGGCGCGCGACGAGACGCCCAGAGGCACTATTATGTATTCTCGCCTCGTCCTAACGAAGCTTCGAGTCGAATGTACTTTCGAAGAGGTCGGGGGGTGATGGGTGAGGCCGGTGGGGCGGACGGTCGAGGACCTCGCCGCCACCGCACCCCCCCCAGGCCTGCTACGGCGTCCGACGCCACTTTCCGTATCCCGCCCACCCGCCCCGGCCTACTCCGTCTTCCGCCATGTCCTCCGCGGCGTCTCGCGCGCTCCGAGCCGGTCGGAACGCAGAGTGCGGCGACGGCAACAGCCAGACTGCGCCCTCCAACAGGCCCCCCGCCCTCTCGTCGGGCTCCGAGGAGCTCGACAACCCGCCGTCCCCCGGCCCCAACGCCCCTCTCTACGTCGGGGATCGGATCGCCGGGGCGAGCGACGGGGGGCTAGGCGGAGCGCCCTGCGCCCTTGGCACCACCACCACCGGCGCCCCACTGCGCGGTGCTGCTGCGCCCTCTGCCCCTGACCCCCGCCAGCCCCCCCCCCCCGACACCGCTCACCCCAGATAGAGATCCAGAGCTTTGTCGCGTCGGGAGGCTTCGCGTGGGTGTACGCCGGCCGCGGCCCCGGCGGCCGACGCCTGGCGGTCAAGGTGCAGGCGAGAAGACCCCGGGCGGCTCCTCGCTTTTTCGCTCTTGGCTTCCCCTCCCCTCGTCCCGCCCCACCCCCCCCACAAATCCCTACCCCCCAGCCCGCTGGTCTCCCGTCGCGACTCGCGGCGACGGCTCGGCACCTACGCCGGGGCTCCGGGTCGGACCTCCGGGTCCGCGGCGGAATGGCTGGCCCCACCGCCCGTGTCCTCTGGAGCGAGCGGGGAGGGCGTGTCCCGGCGGGGGCGTGGGGCGAGGCCGAGGTCAAGGACCAGTGGGCGTGGGAGGCCGTGCTACGGGGCGAGAAGGCTGGGCGAGAGCAACGGGATGCGCGCCCCTTGAGACACACCACAACTCCGCAACACCGCAACACCACAGACACCCCCTCCCTTTCCTTCTGCCGCAGTCACGGCCGAGGGCGACCCCGCGTCGGGCCTGCCCGGCGTGAGCGGCGCAGCCATCGCCAAGCTCCGGGGCGCGGCCTACACCGTGACCTTTCTCGAGCGAGTTGTCTCTCGATCTGCCTCACCCCTCGCCCTGCCGGCGACGTTGTCGATTGTCGAGTCATCAAATCTCCTCCTACCACCACCCCTCACCGTGAATTTTCCCACCCCGCAGGCTGGTGGGCCCCAGCCTCGACCGACTGCTGTCCCCCACGACCACTTATCTCGAGTGGCCCTCGTGCCCCGTCCTCGCCGCCTCGTCCCGTGCCATCTGGTCGGCTCGTGTCGGACGCCTCGCCGCCCGCACCCTCCTACTCGCCCACGCCGCCGGCGTTGTCGTCCGCGATGTCAAGCCCCACAACTTCTCCGTCGGGCTAGACGCGTCTGACGCCGCCCGACCCGACAAAGTCTACCTCCTCGATGCGGCCATGTGCATGTCCCTCGCTGACGCTGCCACCGCTGCCTTTTCTGGGACCCCAGACTACGCGAGCCGCGCCACGCTGTCCAACCCGCGGCACCGGTACGGGCCCGCCGACGACCTCGAGTCCCTGGCGTTTGTCGTGACCGAGCTGCAGGCGAGATAAGACGAACCAGAGGTGCTGCCGCTCCTTTGTCCTTGCCGCCGTCGTCCGACGCCTAACACCCGCCACCCATCCACTCTCCTCCCACCCCCAAGGTTGGCTCGTTGCCGTGGCACGTCGGGCGCCCCTTTGACGTCAGCGGGGTCGGGTGGAGCGAGGAGTGCCTTGCCGAGATGGCCGCCGAGCGGGAAGAGTGCCTCCACAGGTGTGGACTCCTTGACGAGGACGACGACACTGGACTGGGGGCGACGCCTGCGGGGCGACTCTTGCGTCTCGCCCGAGCGCTCGCCGCCTCGCCAGGGGGGCCGATGGCGGACTCGCTCGAGGTCGAGGCCTGCTTCCATCTCCCGTGACGCGCGTGGGACCTGGGGGTTTGGGCGGACTCGAAACACGAGGGAGAAAAACAGCAGCACTGGTCCGATACGACACGCCTTGCGCTCCCACCACACCACTACCATGTGATCCAAGGGCTGTTGGTGGATCCCGTCTTCTTCCTCCTCCCCCCCAGCATCTTCCCAAGTACACCCACCGCCCCGCCGCTGCCATCGTCCCCGCCCCCCGCCGCCAAGGCCGCCTCGAACGCCGACCCCATAGCAGCCCGTAAAGGCGCCAGGTCATCGTCACGCCGAAGCGTGTCAAGTTCCTCAAAGCCGGCGTCGACCACGGCCTTCACCATTTCCATGGCGGCGTCCATCTTGCCCATTCGAGAGTAGCAGCACGCCAAATTATACAACGCCGCCGTCTCCTCCCCGTCACTCGGGCAAGCATGCTCGCGCGGGCTGCCCTCGAGCCGGTAGCGGCCGTTGCCAGGGAGATCCAACGACTCGGTGAACTTCTCCGCCGCGGCGGCCCACTCCTGCTTTCCGCACAACTCGAGGCCCTCGGCGATGGCGTCGGCGCACCGGCGCCCGCGCGTGGCGCCCGTCTTGACGGCATCGGTCCGTTTCTCCTTGGTCTCGCGCTCGGTGGCGGTGCCCGTCGACGACGACGAGGCGGCCCCCTTGAAGCCCTTGGCCCTGGTGGCCGAGGCCGCCCGCGACAACGACTGCTTGCTGGCGCCCTTGGTGGTGGGCGTCGTCGAGGTGGTGGCATCGGCCTCAGCCGCCACCGTCGTCGACGGGCTCGCATCGGTCTCGGGGTCCGCGAACGCATCGAACGAGGGCAGGGCGTCAGGCACGGCCTTCTTGAGGTCCCGGGCGATCTGGGGCGGCGGACGAGGGGTCGTGGAAGGGTCGAGGGGGGGGGGCGGGGCAACGGGGCGCTGGGGCACGTTGGACGGATGGTCTCAGCCGCCACGGGCTTGTTCTCGCCAGATTCGAAACGCCTACGTTGGGCATGTCGCTGCCCTCTGGTGCGATCCCAGCGAACGCGACAACGGGTCCTGGGCGTCCCACGGGGAGAGGGGGAGCGCGATGAGCAGCGCCAAGGGCGCCGCGGATGGCGAGGGCCGCTGGTCCCAACGCCCGTCCCGGAACAGCCACCATTGTGTTCGGCCTGCGATGTGAAACGTGTCGCGGAGGGAGTTCTTGCGGCGGACAGGGGGCGTCTATGGCGAGTGCGCGCCGGGGCACGGCGGGGAGGAGAGGGAGGGCAGTAGAGCACCAGAGGCTGCGGCGGCGGCAGCGGCATCGCCCGCGAGGTGCCAGACGACGGCGGCTTCGCCGTGCCGCGCAGCCACACTCGCGGGACGATTGGTAGAGTAAGTTTAACTCTTCCCATCCGACCTCACCTACCTTCGCAACCGGGCCCCACCGTCGTCGTCGTCGTCGTCGTCGTCCTCGTCGCTCGACACTTCCCTCTCCTCCCACTTGTCGACGGGCCCCGCGAAGACGACGCCCTGCGCGATGACCTGGGTCGTCGGCCCGAGCCCTTGCCCGAGCGACACGGCCGGCCCGTCAGCGCGGCGCGGCGGGGGCTCGTCGTCCGAGGCTGAGGACTCATCTCTGTCGGAGGATGAGCGCTCTGACGAGTCGGCTCCCCCGCCTCCCCCCCAAGACACCTCGACCCGATGCCCGTCGGCCGTGATGAGGACGGACGTCGGGGCAGGGGCTGGGGGCGGCGGGGGCTTGCCGTCGTCGTGGTCCGACGTCGGCGGCGGCGGCGTCGCCGGGGCCGCGGCGTACGCGACATCCTCCATCGCCTCGGTCGGCTCCGACCGGGCCTGCAGCCACCGATCGAGGGCTCGTGCCTCGAGCTCGTCCATCCCGCCGCCGACGACTCCCCTCCGCAGCAGGTCCTGCAGCGAGGCCCCCTTGCAGCCGGGCGTCGAGGATATCCCAGCCCCGCCCGAGAGCGTCCACGTCGTCGTCGTCGTCGCTGCGCCGGCCGTGGGCGTCGTGGGCCGACCTGCGCGTGGCGACGGGGACCGGGGCGGGGAGACCGAGGACCCGCGGTCGCGGTCGGGCTCGGACATGGACCCCTCAAGCAGCGTGAACTCGGGGGGAGGAACAGAGTCGGAGCCCTCGCGGGAGTCGTTGAAGTCATCGGCGCCGGCGACCTCGAGAGTCTCGTCGTCATCAACTTCATTGTCCGGGCGCAGCGCCACTGGCCCGTCGCGGATGGCGTCCGATGGAAGAAGCGACGCCACGGGCGCGTCGCCCACCCTGCGGTCGGGGGCGCCGGCGCCCTCCTCGCAGGGAAAGCTCGGCCTCCATGACCGGGGCTCGCCCCAGACCCGCACGACCCCCGTGCCGTAGTGGAGCAGGTAGAGGTCACCGTCCCTGCCCTCGGCCTCGAACATGCCCTGAAAGAAGGACTCGGTTGGGTCGGACGCCTCGTCGTCATCGTCGTCGTCTCCGTCGTCGTCTGACGACGCGTCCTGGTCGACATCGTCCCTGTCCTCTTGCTCCCCCTGCTCTCCACGGTCCTCGCCGTCCCCCCGATCCTCCTTCCATTCGCGGAGGATGGCGCGCCGATGCCTCCTCAAGGTCGACTTGGACAGGCCCATGGCTGAGAGGGTGGATCCCGCGCTGTAGCTGCTCAAATCAAAGACTTCGACGCCCCGGGGAGGCACGGGCCGCGCAGGGGCCGGCAGGCGGGCATCGACCAGGCCATCTTCGCCCAGCACGCCCGGCCACCGGCCCCGTGCCAGGGCGCAGCCTCGTTCGAGGTCCGTGGACAGAACCGCGCGCCGCGGCGGCATCAGTACCGACCCTGTCGTCTCGACGTGGAGGTGAGCATTGAGCCCTGCCGCAGTGAGCACGGCCGACTCGGCGTCCATCTCGACGACCCGCGCCGCCAAATCGGGAAAGTAGGCGCTCGCGTTGTCAGCGAACCGCTCAGCGTCGGCGCGGGACTCGAACGTCACCACGACGTCTCGCAGCAGATCTTGACAGCCCCCCTCGTACGCCTTGAGGCAGTAGAGCCCGAGCATGCCGTCGAGTTCGAAGGAGAGGGCGTGGAGTCGATCGCGACGGCTGGCGGCTCCCTCGCCCGTGGGCGCGAACCAGTCCTGCACGGCAAACCACAAGGTCCACTCGTCCAGGTCCCCCTCGACGGACGCCTCGACGTAGCGCATGGACCGCTCGAGCGCCGACGGGTCCTCGTCGTCGTCGTCGTCGTCGTCCCTGCCGCCCGCGGATCCCAGGAGCCGCCGCAGCTCATCCTCGCTCCACCCGCCAGCGCCGCCCCCGCTGCTATTCACCCCGCTGTTGGAGTCCCGCGGCAGCACGCCAAAGGCCTGCAACACGCGTCGCAGCTCGTCCAGGTCCACCCCGGACTCGGACACGCCGCCCCGACTCGCAAGGGCATCGCCGATGTTGTCCCATGTCTCGGTGAGGCCTCGTCCAGAAACGATGGCAGTGACGGGCACCCGAAAGTCCTCCAGATCCGCGACGAACATCTCCCACTCGGCTAGACTGTCTGCCACAGTAGTCCAGCCCCGCTCCAGCGTGACGTCCCCGACAATGGTGCCACCGGTCGCGGCTCCCACCCGGCCTGAGGTCGAGGTGGGGCCGTCCGCCCCGCCCCTGCGGCCGCCACGCGTCAGGGCCGCCAGCGCAGCAAGGGGATTCAGGTCGACCTCCCCGTCGGACTCGTCGTCGTCGTCGTTGTCGTCGTTCTCCAAGCCGTCGTTGTCTGCGTCGTACGTCCTCCATCTCCCATCGTGGTCTTCGTCGTCCTCCTCGGTTGACTCGGAGTCGACGTCGAACTCGCTCGATCCCGCCGCCAAATAGGCCGCGGGGGGGGACAGGGCGTCGGCGGGATCGTGGTCGACGCCTGCAGGCGGGTTGAACGAAGGGTAGGGGAAACGCTCGATGAGGGTCCCTTCGCGTCGCCAACCCCCTGTCTCCCTCCCCTCCCCCCTCTTCTCGTCTCTTCTCGCCTCCAACGCGGAATTCGTCCAGACGGTAGTCCAAGTAGCGCGCCAGCGTCACGTCGTCCACGGGAAGGGGCGCGGGCTCGGCAGCGGCGCCGTCGCCGGGCCGGTGCCCCAGGTCACTTCCGGGGGTGGCCTCGACGGCTTCGGTTTCCTCGGCAGCGTCCTCGTCTCGCGACGGGGGTCTCGCCCGGACCAGCACGCTGGCGCTACGGGCCTGTAGTCCCGGTAGACGTTCCACGTCGGATCTTGACCGGTGTGTGAGGCGGCTCTGCCTCCTCGGGGCCGACACACCGACGGGCGCCGCCACACCGGGAACCCGCCCCGCGAAGGCGGGGCGGACGTCGTGACGAGACCTGGCCGACGTTGCGGGCGCTTTTGTCTCACGCGACCGCTCAATACGGTTAGTGATCGTCGATCGGGACGCTAGGGAGGCGGCGAGTGTCCGCGTCCACCTCGCCCGCCCATGGGGTCCGAGGAGTTAGAGAAAGCTGACCCCGAACGTCATCACAACGCTGCCTTTCCGGCTCAGAATGGGATCGACGAATAGAGGGTCACCAGCTGGCCCCGGGCCGGGCCTGGAGGGCCTCGGGCCCCGCGCGGCGAGAGAGAGAGAGAGCGGCAGGCCTTGCGCGCGCCCGTCGCCGCGTCTCCGTTGGATGCCCCCCCCCGGCGCGCAGATGGCGCTCTCGGAATCCGCGAGCAGAGCCAAGGCCTTTCTCAAACCCCAAGATTCCACGGAACTCCGGCGCACCTCGTCTGACGCGTCGAGCCCGCGAGCAGTCGTCCGCCGAGCGAACGGCGAACGAGGCCGCGGCGGCCTCCATCGCCGTCGCTTTCCCTCCACCCCCCAATCGCCGTCTTTATCCACCTCGTCCCAGGCACGTGAGCGGCGCGAGGCCCTTGAGCATTTACCTCAACTGGCCAAGGACCTCCTTCTCGGGGTCGAGCACCGCCGCGCCGAGGCTGCCGCCCGTGCGGCGATGACCGGTTTTCACACGACAGCTCACCTGCCCGTTCCCGCCCTGGGGCACAGCCGATACGGCACCGAACAGGGCGCCGTCTCCGGCAGGGCATCTGCCCTGCCGGCAATCGCGCGGGGGGGGGGCTCGTCGACACTGCCGAACCCGCGCGAGCATGCCACAGCCCGTGGCACCGTCGCCTGCATCGCGTTGGGGGCCGATGCGTCATGGGGACTCGATGAGGCCCTCGGAGCCCGCCTGTCTTTAGGTGGGGCCGGGACCGGCGACCCCGGGTCCCGGCCCCCCGCGACGCGCCACCCTGCGGACCCCGCGGTTGTCGAGCGGGCTCTGGACGCCGTTTTGCGCCGGAATGACCCGGAAGCGCCCCGGCTCGTCGATCGGGGCCTGGGCCTTGCCGATTTGGCGGGGGACGTTGGGAGGCCTGCCGCCGAGCGCCTCCATCGACTGCTTTTTGTGTCGACAGCCTCCTTGGCCGCTGGCCTGGAGGAGACGCTGGGTTTGCCCGCCTGGGGGCGAGTCGAGGAGGGGTCAAGCGCCCGAGCCGTCCGCTGCCATTGACCCCACCCGCCGCCACGTCGCCGCTCTGCCTCCGTCGACGACTCCAACCAAATCCCACTGATCCGCAGGCTAGCCGAGGCCCAGGCCGTCGTCGCGACGACGGGGACTAAGTCCGGCGTTCCCGCGAACGGGTCAAACGGTTCGTCCCGCCCTGTGCGCGTCAGGCTCGCCCAGGACGTGTCTAGGGTTCACGCCGAGCTGGCCCGCGCTGCGCTGGGCCAGGCGCTTTTGCCAGAGGTGGCTCGACTGGGCTCGCTCGCCGCCCAGCGCGACGCACGCCTTCGCGACGTTGAAACTAGCCTCGCCGATGCCCGGGAGGATCTAACTGCTGCCCGCGCTGCCATCCGCACCGAGACGGCCCGGGGCGACGCCGCCATGTCGCGGCAGGGAGAGCTCGAGGCCAATGCCGAGGCGGCGCGGCGGGCGGCGGGCATTGCCGAGCGGCGCTTTGCGGCTGCTCTGCACCAGTACGTGTCCGAGACGCAGCACCGGGCCGATCTACAGGCCGAGGTTGACCGTCTCCAGGAGTCTGAGCGGGCAAGCCGGGCGCGTAGACGCGAGGTCGAGGCGCGGCTGGTGGAAGCGCGGCAGGAACTGACGGAAGCCAAGGAAGTGGCTGATCGATCCGAGACCCGGTGCGATGCTGCAGAGAGGAGGGTCGCCGAGTTGGTGGGCGCTCTGGCGTCGGCCGAGACGCGCGCGGCCGAGGCCGAGGCGGCGGCAGCGCGGGACGCGTGGCGGCAAAAGGCGACCATGAACCGGTTCAAGAATGAGAGCGCCGCAGCGACCAACGCTGCGACACGAGCAGCCGACGCCGAGACGAGGGCGGCCGACGCGGCGGGGGAGCTCGACCGGCTCCGCGCGGCCCTCGCCGACACCGAGGCTCGACTGAAGGATGCCGCGGCTAGCCTCAGCGAGACGCGGGCCGCGCGGGAACGGCTGGAATTTGATGCCGCCATCGCCCTAAAGGCCGTCGACCGCCTCAATGCGGAATGCCGCAAGGCTCGGGAGGAGCTGGAGCGCAAGCGAGTCTGTGGACTTCTGTCCGTCTGCTGAACGGTTCCCCCCCTCCCACTTCCTCTCGCTCTTCTGCTACCCACATGTCCGCCCCCGCCCCTTCCCCACAGACGGGCAAAGAAGCGCCGCTGGAAGGCAGAGGCACGGCGGGCCGAGACAAATCGTGCCGAGGCGCGGGGGCAGGTGGACCGACTGGTTGAGACGGCCAAGAAAGCCGAGGAAGGGAGGGCCGAGGCCGATCGGGCGCGGGCGCGGGCCGCTGCCGGAGCCGCAAGAGCGGCGGACGATGCCCGTGCTGCCGTCATTGCCTTTTCGACGGTCATGAGAGCAATGAGGGCCAATCAGATTGGGCGTGGGGTTCTGTTGCGCAAGGCCCATACCGCGTCCGAGTCGCTGCAGCTGGCTGAGCAGCGGGCAGCGGCGGCTAACCGTCGGGCGGCTCTGCGGGCGGCCGAGTCGGCCTCGGCCCGCACCGAGGTGGCCGACCTTCAGGCCCGGTGCGACACCGAGAAGGCCGAGGTCGCGGCGCTGACGATTGAGCTAGGCGCCGTGACCGCCGACCGGGACGTGCGGGCGGCCGAGGTGGCGACCCTGACCGCCGAGGCACAGACTCGAAAGGAAGAGCTGATGCGCGAGAAGAAGTCACGCGAGGAGGCTGAGCGGGCGGTTCATGAGGCGCAAGACGCCGTGCGCCGTCGGGACGACGCGCTGAGCCGCGAGCGCGAGGACCGCGCTGCGTCCGACCGGGCTGGTGAGCTGGCTGCGGCAGGGCGCGAGACGGCTGAGGCGAGCCACCGTGCAACGCGGGAGGCACTGGCTCTGGCCAAGACGGAGGCGGCGGCGCTGTCGTCCGAGGCCACGGAGCTTACACGCGCCAACGCCGCGCTGCGGGACGAGCGCGACGCCGCCCGCACGGCGGCTGCAGGGGCCGAGGCCGTTGCTGCCGAGCGCGGCGCAGAGGCCGCCGCAACCCAAGCTGCCCTCGACGCATTGGAACGGGAGCTAGAGAAGGAGCGGGAAGCCCGGGAGACAGAGCGTCGCGAGGAAGCGGCTCAGCGCGACGTCGCTGCGCGTGATGCCACCGCGGCCGAGGACGTGTGGCGGGCTGAACGGGCGGCGCTTGAGCTCAGGTTCGCCGAGGCCGAGGCGGTGTCGGCGGCCGCCGCTGCCGAGGCGACGGCGGCCCTCGCCGCCGCCAAAGAGCGCCACCGGGAGACCGAGACCAAGCTTGCCGAGGCCGAGGCCGCGGCAGCCGGAGCCAAGGCCGAGGCCGAGTCTGTCGCCTGTCGCGCTCGCGAGGCTGCCTCGACCTCGCGGAACGAGTCCGAGGCCGCTGTTGCCGCCGCTGTTGCTGAGGCCAAGGCGGTGGCAGCCGAGCTGGCTCAGGAGCGCGACCGCCGACTCTTCCTCGAGGGCCAGACCAGTGCTCTGCTCGAAGCCAACCGCGGCCTCAATGACCGGCTTGTGACCCAGCGGGAGGCCCTCGAGGCAGGCACGGGCGCAGTCGACGCCCTGGTCGCCGAGAGCCTTGCCCGCGCCCAGGCTGACCACGTCGTCGCCCTCGACTCCGCGCGCGCCGAGGCCGAGCGAGAAATGGCGGCATTATCGGATCGCCACGATCGGTCCATCGCCGAGTGGCGCGACGCGGCGCGGGCAGCCGTGGCCGAGGCTGCGGGACGAGACAGCCTCGTCCGCCGGCTCCAGCGGGCCCTTGCGCGCGTTGAGGCTGCTGGCGGCGCCGAGCCCGCTCTTGAGGCCGCTCGCGCCGAGCTCAAGGAGAGCTTTGCCGTCGCGAGCGAATCGCGCGATGTGGGACTGGCGGCGCTCGACGCCCTCGCAGCGCGCGGCCCTGGGCCCGCGTGGCCAGCGTCGACGCGGCCTATCGAGACGGGCGGGATGGGCGGAGCGTGAGTTGTGTCGAATTATGTATACAGAAGCCCACCCGTCTGCGTCTTGCGCTTTCGCAAGAACAGCACCTCTTCGCGACCGCGAACGGGTCGCGTCTTCGTCAGCGGTGGAAGACCTGGCCTCCGACGTTGCGGCCGGCGTCGCGGCCTCGGCTGCGTCGCCCGCCGACGCCTCCTGTGCTGCGCAATCCCCCCCGTTCTGGCATCACCTTGTCAAGCTTCTGGATCGCGTCGACGCGAGCGAGGGTGGCGCGGTCTCAGCGACGCGGGCCAAGGCCCCCACGCTCTCCTGACCACGTGCCCACCGTTGCCCCAGTCGATGTCCCCTCTGCAGGCGTGGACGCAGGTGAGACGTGAGGCCCGTGCAGCGCTGGACGAGCTGATTGATGCCTCGAAAGAGGCTCTCGGCGGTGGCGGGGACGCGGGGGAGTGGAAGCGCGGGCGGGCCGACCCACCGCCCGACGTTACACGGCTTCGGGAGCACCTCTTGTCGTCGTGCCCCACCCCAGAGGTGGCTGCCGCCCTCGCCCGCCGTGACCTCACGGCGCCCCCCCCCCCCGGGGGGTGGGGCCCCCCACCCAACCGCCCCACCCCGCCCGAACGACTGGCCGAGGCTGCAGCGGCGGTTGACGCGGCCTGGGACGACCTGGGCGCCCTGGCACGTGGGGCGCTTCGGTCGGCCGACGCTGCGGTCGAGGGCCTCGTCGAGGGAGATAGTGGAGAAAGGGACAACGGCGGCGATGCCCTCGCACTCGCCGCCGTCGTCGAGACTCTGATGTCGTCGATCGAGCGGGAAACTTTGTTCTGCCAGCGGGCGCTCGCTGCAGGCGACGGGGCAGCGGGGGGGGTCTGTTTGGTCTGGGATGCCGACGGAGGGGGATGGCGTCGGGAGGGAGCGCCCGCGCTCGAGGCCCTCGCCCACGTGGTCAAAGGGGGGGTCGAAGCTTGGGCGTAGCATTCATTCTTTCAATTGAGAGTCGCTGTTCCGATCTGTTGCCTCCCCTCTCCTGTCGCGGGGGGACTCCCGAGTCGGCAGTTCGTCGTCACACTGCCAGCCCCACCCCCCCCAACCCCCATTGGCGTAGCACCCTCCCACACGGCCGCCGACCGCGCCCGCCGCGCCCGTCGCTAGTCGCGTTTGGCTCACTCGACGCGTTGGCGGCGAAGGCCGAGGGCGCCCAGGGGGCGGCGCCGGGGGCGCAGCAAAAGTGGCTCGTTCACCATGAGGCGAGAAGATTTGGACGGGGACGGGGTCGAATTGCGCCCCTCGATTCACGAACCAGTCGTTGGCGACGCGGGCTGGACGTGGCGCTGCCGCCGCCGCTGCCGGGGTCGACCGGCCAGTGTTTCGCCCACCCTAACGATGACGCGCGGGTGAATGCGACGTGCACGCGTCGGAATCAGCAAATGTGCGATCGCGCCTCTCTATATAGTCGTCGCACGTGCCAATCCCGCTGCCCTAACGCGCGTTGAGGAACGCCCCTGGCCGCCGATGACCTCTGCGACCTCCCATGCCCCCCCCCCCCCCCCCCCCCCCCCCCCCCCCCCCCCCCCCCCCCCCCCCCCCCCCCCCCCCCCCCCCCCCCCCTCTACGCCTCCCCCCCCGTGTAGGAGCAACTGCGCAAGCAAGGCGTAGATGCTGTTGTCACCGGCCTCGAGGCCGAGCAGGGCGCCGTTATGCACCGCACCCTTGATTTCGCCGCTCCTCTGATCGGCTGGCTCCGCATCCGCGCGACACACCGGCTTGGCGCACCACACCTCCACCCCGAGAAGACGGCCTCCGGGGTGCAGAGGCGCACCTTACCTCATGCGTCGTCGAGTCGTCCCTGGGACAGCCTGGCCGTGCACCCCGCGGGCAGCCTGCAGGCACGCACAGCTGTCACGTGCGTTGAGCCGATGCCCGAGGGCGGTCGCATCGTCATAGGTACTAATGTCGGGCAGGTCCGCACCGTCGACGCGTGCGACATGGTCGAGGTCCAGCCCTTCCAGCACCACACCAAGGCTGTGTCGTCGCTGAGGTGGAGCCGTCGTGGCCTGTGGATGGCGTCAGCCGACCGTGCTGGCGGCCTCGCGCTGTGGCGGCCCGAGCCGGGGCTGTTGCCCAAGTGCCACCTCCCCGCGCACAAGGAGGGGGTGTGGGACGTGGCGTGGGCCCCCTCCGACTGGAAGGTAGCCACGGCCAGTGCTGACGCGACGCTCGCCCTGTGGGATTTGGAGCGGGCGCTGTCGCTCGGGGCGACGTCTGTTGGAGCTGGGTCCGCGGGTGGCGGAGACCGGGAGCGCGTCGCCTCGGCGCGCGAGGCCTTATTTAGCGGCCACGGGAAGGAGGTCAGGGGGGTCGATTGGCACCCGCACAAGGCCCTGCTGGCCTCGGGTGCGCGCGACGGCGCTGTGCGGTTCTGGGATCCGCGTTCGGGGGTCAGCGCCGCGGCGTGGGCCGGCCACCTCTCGGGCGTCACGGCCGTACGATGGTGTCCCAACAACGACGCGCTGCTTGCCACGACCTCGCTCGACCAGACTTTGAAGGTGTGGGACGCGCGGCGGCTCGACCCCGGCCGCGGCGCCGCGTTCGTGTGCCGGTCGGGCGGTGGCGCAGGCGCCCGTGACCTTTCTGCCCTCGCTTGGCACCCTCAACACGCCGACCTCGTGTCAGCCATCGGGCACCACCGCGACACGGACGTCAATTCCCTCGTTCACTACATCCTGGGCAGTGCCGCCGACCCGAGGGACGAGCGGCCCGCGGCGCGCGTCGACGGCCTCCACCGGCACGCTGTCCGGTGCCTTGCGTGGCATCCTTTGGGACACTGTGCCGTTACGGGTGGGCAAGACGAGTGGGCCGACTCGCGCCCGGGGTCGACTGCGAGCGCGCTCATGGGCAGCGCCCGGGGAGGGCCGGGCGGGGGGGTGGGGGCGGCGGGGGGGGCGGCGGGGGGGTGCTTGAACTTTTGGAGTCGGGATCGGGGAGGGGCGTGGAGCTGGGATGAGCCGCTGCTGTCGCGGCTGGGCCGGGACGCGGCGTCGGCGCTGATTGAGTGGGTGCGGGCGGGAGGGGACGCCGCACCGGGCGCCGCCGCCTCGCGGGGCGGCGGAAGGGGGGGGGGAAGGGGGGGTGCGGTCGACCGGGGCGAGACGCTCGCGCGGCCTCTGCCGTTGTTGGCGCGGCCGCCGCCTCCGCCACCGCCGCCCTCCGGGCCTGCGCCGCCTCCCCCCTCGGGCGGGTTCTTCGATCCCACCAACGCCGCGGCCTCCATCGCTGCCATGAGACGTGCCGCGGGGGGCGCCGGGGGCCCACCGGGGCTGCCGTCGGGGCCGCCTCCTCCGGGGCCGCCGATACGGAACGGGTCGACCAGGTGGGGGGCGCCTCCGCCGGGCCCCGCCGAAGATCCCTATGGGGGCGCAGCGGGCGCCAGAGGGCAAGAAGATGCCGCGGCCCCCGAATGGATCCGCGACGATGATCGGCGAGGGCGCGGCGCGTCGGTGGCGGGGCCGGCCCCGCCTGGTCTGGGTGACGGTGCTGCCAACCGGGGAGGCATAGGCAGCAAGCGGCGCCGCGACGGCGGGGGGGGGGGGGGGGGGGGGGGGGGGGGGGGGGGGGGGGGGGGGGGGGGGGGGGGGGGGGGGGGGGGGGGGGGGGGGGGGGTCCATACCCGGGCTTTAATGGGGACAGAGAGCGCCCTCACACACCCCTGCCGACCTCGGAGTAAGTTTGAAGCCACAGTCCACCCCCCGACCCGGACCGCGCGGCCATCATCGTCGCACCCCCCTCGACAGGGCCCGAGCTCCTGCTGACCGCGGCGGGCGTCCATCCGTCGCGGAGGCCGAGACCCATCCGCAGGGCGGGGACGATGTCGGCGGGACGGACATCATCCGCTCCCTCTCCTCCCTCTGTGTCCCCTCCTCCCTCACCCCCGCTCTCATCCCCTGTCCCAACCCCTCCCCGTCGGGCGTAGACGGTCAACTCCCATCGCGGCCGGCGAGCAAGTCGCTCCGTCGGCGGCGGCAGCGTTGCAAAGGCCTCGAGAGACGCGGCAAACCGGCCCCGCCGCGCCGCCGCCCCCCCGTGTCGGCCTCCCATTCCTCCCCCAGGGTCCGGGTCTAAAATCCGCCACTCGAACACATGCCGCTCCAAGGGTGGGGCGTCGTCGTCGTGGTCGTCATCATCGTCATCCTGTCGGCCCGCAAAGAGGACCAGCGCCGCCCGGGGTGCAGCGCCCGTTGCCGCCGCCCCAGCGACGGAGTCAATTGCGCAGCGCACGTACAACGACACGTCCGGGTGTCGGCACCGCGCCGTCGCGGCTCCGTGGAGGTGAGTGGACTCAAATAGATGTGATGGGTACGCGCCGCGGTCGCGGAGTAGCTGCGGCGGCGTAGAGAGAGGTGGGTGGAGGGATTGGCAGCGGCGGGGATGGCAGAGGGGAGGGCCTCTGCCCTCGTCCGACCCCCGCCCTTCTCACCTGGTGCAGGGCTGCCTCGAGGAAATCGACCAGCTCCGCAGTCACGGCGTCGGCGGCGGACACCCTGACACGCCCACGTCCCCTACCCGCCCGCGCCGAGGGGGTGCAGGCGGGCAGAGGGTGGAAGAAAAGGGAGTGCGATGGCGGGTCGCAGGTGCCGGCGGCTCGACGGGAGGCGGCGAGGTCGCAGCGAGAGTCGCGCAGGAGCGGACAACTCTGGTCGAGCCCCGAGGTCACCTCACGACCTATACATGCCGATGCGATGGCGCGTCGGCAAAGGGATGCTGTGGGGCTCCAGCTCGACCAGCGGGCTCAGTCGGGCACCCGAGACACAGAGAACGCAATTGCTTGCTTTCTACCGCCCGAGCGCGAGGACTCCCGTCGCCGCCCCCGCGGGTTGAACAAGATGGCAATGCCATTGTCGCGACTGACGGCCCTGCGGCCCTCACCGCTTGCCGCTGGTCCGTCGGGCCGGGCCCGCAGGCCGCCCCCTTCACACGCCGCGCCGTCGGCATGTTGTCGCACGACGGCGCGCGCCGCCAAGCCGGCGACCGGTCTTGCCACCGAAGAGGACCGTGGGGTGTCAGTTCTTACGGGTGAGTGGCACAGCAGGGGGCGGACAGGGCGAGGGCGGCCCACGTTCCCGCTCAGTCGGCGGCACCGCCCCCCTCCTGGGTTGGGTCGTCGTCGCCTGCGCCCCCCGTCCCTCTTCCGGGCATCTCGATCCGGTGAGAAAGAGAAAAAATCGCCAGATCGCCGGGAAGAGCTCGCCAGATTCCCGGGCGGGGGGCGCGGCCTCGGCTGCCTCGGCCAAACGGCGACACCTCGTCCAGGGCGGTGCCGCTGCCCACGATGACGCAGCCGCCCCCGTGCGAACGCCGCCCAACGACTGCCGCCGACCCTCTTCCCCCCCCCGAACCCCAACTCCATAATCGTCGCAGAGAGCTACGAGGACTTGATGGGTCTCCACGCCCCCCGTCCCGGAGAGACCACCTCGGTCATTGTCCTCGGCGCATCTGGCGACCTCGCCAAGAAAAAGATATTCCCTTCCCTATTTCAGCTGTTTTATGAGGGTCGTTTACCGGATGACTGCTTCGTCATCGGTTACGCTCGGTCCAAGATGACGACGGAGGAGTTCCGGGACCTGATCGGGCAGACGCTGCCGTGCCGCGTGGGTGACGGCCCCGCCTGCGAGAAAAGGCAGGCCGAGTTTCTCGCCAGAGTCCACTACGTCAGCGGCCAGTACGACAAGGAGGAGGACTTTGCGTCTCTCGATCTCGAGCTGCTGGACCTGGAACGGGGCCGCACGGGCAACCGGCTCTTCTTCCTCTCGCTGCCACCGTCCGTCTTTCTGCCTGCATGCCGCACCCTAGCCACCCGGGCGAGCGCCCATGGCGACGCGTGGACGCGCGTCATCGTCGAGAAACCATTTGGCAGGGATCTAGCCTCCTACCAGGAGCTCGACAAGGGCATGAAAGAGGTGCTGGCGGAGGATCAAATCTATCGCATCGACCACTACCTTGGAAAAGAGCTGGTGGAGAACCTCACGGCACTCCGCTTTTCCAACCTGGTCTTCGAGCCCCTGTGGAACCGGCAGTTCATCCGCAACGTCCAGATCACCTTCACCGAGGACTTCGGGACTGAGGGACGTGGAGGCTATTACGACCAGTACGGTGTGATAAGAGACATCGTGCAGAACCACATTCTGCAAATCATGGCGCTGGTGGGGATGGAGGCGCCCATCAGCCTGCAGAGCGAGGACGTGCGCAACGAAAAGGTCAAGGTCCTGCGGTCGATCCGGGCGATCAAGGCCGAAGACGTCGTGCTGGGCCAGTACAAGGGTGTGCCGCGGCACGGCACCAAGGGCTACCTCGAGGATGACACTGTAGACCCTGACTCCCAGTGCCCAACCTTCTGCGCCATGGCTCTCTTCGTGGACAACCCCCGGTGGGACGGCGTGCCCTTCATGATCAAGGCCGGCAAGGCCCTCGACCACCGCCTGGGTGAGATTCGCATCCAGTTTCGCCACGTGCCTGGAAACCTCTTTCGGGCCCAGTACCCTGACATCGACCGCGCCACCAACGAGCTCGTCATACGCATCCAGCCCAAGGAAGAAATCTACATGAACATCAACAACAAGATCCCAGGGCTCGGTCTTCGGTTGGGCCAAACGAAGCTTGACCTCTCTTACGCGGCCAAGTTCAAGGGCCGTGTCGCGCCCGACGCCTACGAGCGCCTCATTCTCGACGCGCTGTTGGGCGACGGTCGCCTCTTTATCCGGGATGACGAGCTCGACGCGGCTTGGCGCCTCTTCACGCCTCTGTTGGAGGAACTCGAGGGACCGGGCAAGTCAGCGCCCGAGCTCTACCCATACGGCAGCCGGGGTCCCATCGGGGGACACTACCTTGCGGCGCGGTACAATGTGCGGTGGGCCGAGGGGTCGCCCACCGACTGAAAAGGGTGGGGGGTGATAAAATGGACGAAACCCGCCAAAGTAACACCCTCTACCCCGCTACGCGTCAGCCTCATCGATCGTCTTCGCTCGCTTGGCCGCGGAGCCGTCATTGGCTCCTGCTTCGGCCGAAGCCGCGGCATCGTAGTGAGCCGCCGCGTCTTCCCCTGGCTCGGCCGCGCCCCTCGACGCTGTTGGCCTTGTGGGTCTCGCCCCCCACCCTGCCAGCCGCTGTCCGCTTAGCAGGAACCCTCCGGTGCCAGAGTGAGACATAAACGGGTGCGTGCGCTGATCGAGGATCTGGTGTTCCCGGAACCACGGTTCGTAGAGCTCCAACGCAGCAGCGCGCTTGGCGGTCGCGAGCGCCCGCAGCGCCACGGCCAGCCCCGCCGACTCCGGATGGAGGCAGACGAAGGAGGTCCCTGGCGCCGCCATCGCCAGGACTCGGTCGAGGAGGGGCGCGGGGGGCAGCTGGGGGGCGGCGACGATGACAGCGGTGAAGCCACGACGGAGGCGGGCCGAGGCCTGCTGTAGGGAAAGGGGCTCGCAGGCACGCTCCTTGCCGTCAGCGCTTTTCGGCAGCGGCGCTGCCTCGCTTTTCTTGGCCTCTCTCCCGTCCCCCCCATTGTCCCAAAGGGCCAGGAGATCCCCGAGCGCGCAGCACCGCGTCGACTCCCGCGCCGCCGCAGACAGGTTGAAGGCGGCGATGCTCCCGAGGGCCGCTTCTGGGTCCCGCGCAACCCCCCCTGGGCCGTGGCTCGCTGCGCTACCCCTCCCCCCCCCGTCGACGCCCGGCGTGAAGGGCACCGCGACAGTCGTCTCCCCGCCCCCTCCGACGCGCTCCGCCACTGCTCCTGCCACCAAACCTCCGGTGCCGTCGACGACGAGGCACCGGCACCCGACCCCGCCGACGGACGCGGCTGACAGGGCCATCCCGAGGGAGTCGGGTCGGACGTGGCCCACCCGCCACGGCGCCTCTTCGTATAACGCCTCGCAGACGGTCCGGGCCGTGGGACGCATGGCCACCGTTCGCGGCGCGTGCTTCATGGCTTTTTTCCTGATCCACTTTTCCTGGGAAAATTCGGTCTTGGTCCCAAAGGTGGAGCTGGATCCCGCGATTCGCCGGACGAGCTCGGCGGGCGTCATTGTCCCGGCCGTAACCTGTGCTTTCCAAACCTCAATCTCTTCGTGGGAGGCGCGCTGCGCGTGGTTGTCCGACTCCTGCACCTTGGCGTCCACAAGCGCGGCGTTGTTGCGTCGCGCCGACGCGTCGTCCTCGGCGCTGTCGCGCTCCACCAGGCCGCACGCCGCGGTGTCGGCTACGGTGTTGGCTGTGGCATCTTCGTCCCACGTTGCTCTCGCGTCGCTGGGATTGACCGTGAAGCTGGCGCCCCAGCCGCGACCGACCAACCCGGAGACGTCCACCCACTTTTTGCCGACCCGGGCTCTGCGGTGGAGGCGGCGGGGTCCGCGTCGGCGACGGCCACGGCGGCCTCGGTGGCGGCGCGCCCCTCGATGTCTCCCAGACGAGCCACGCAGAGGTCTCACCTCGACTTCCCCGAACCCTTTGCGACGCGTCCCAGTTGATGCGAACGGCTTTGCCCTTCGCCGGTCACGAAAACGACCCAGTCGCCGGGCTGGACGAGCTCCGAGTTTGCAGCCGTGTCGGCAGCAGCGGCGGCCGGCCTCCCTGAGGTCGAGGGCGCTGCGGCTTCTTTTGCGGAAGGCGACGAGTCCATTTGGGCTCCTTGCTGTGTCACCGACAGTGGTCGATGGGAGGAGCGGGCAAGGGAACCGCAACTTTCTGCAACTCACTGCCACCCAAGCTCGGCCTCCTCTTTCGCCTCCAACGCCTCTCCCGGCCTATCTTTCAACAAAATACAGGTAATTACTCGCGCGTTGTGCCGAAGCCTACGTCTGAACCGCCCCCATAACGCCGAAGAACGCCCGGAGGAGGCCGTCCGACAGAGACCTCGGCCGTGGCACCTCTTTTCGACGTGCACGCCATGACTTCAGCACTACTAGCCATTGCCACCACTAGCTGTTGCACTATCGTCACAGGAACCTTTAACGAGATCGGCGCCGAGGCCGTAAATGTGCCCCCGTGCCCGTCGCCAGCCCGATGCCCCTCTCACCCTGGCCCCCCCCGCCCCTGCCCGTTCACAGCTTCACGCTGTTCGCCCTCGTCCGCAAGCTTTTTCCCTTCATCAACCCCTCCATGCCCCCTCAACCCATGGACTCGAACCCCCCCCAGCTACCCCTCGACTCTGCCCGCCCCGGCCCGCGCGCCGCCGTCGCCCAAGTCGATGGCGGCCGCCGCGCCGGTCTCATCGCCGGCCTCCCTCGGGGCCACGACGCTGCCCCCCCCGTTGGACCCCCGGCCGGCGGTGACTCCTCTGGCCCCACAGAGGGTCTGCAGGTGGGTCAGGCATACGCCAACGCCGAAGCGACGCTAATGGCCGCCAATGACGCCGCCGAGGACGCCGAGGCGGCCGCCCGGAGGGCTAATGATGACGTTGCCGAGGCTCAGGCGGGGACGAGGAGGACGAGGGCAAGAGGGCCTGCGCGCCTCCACTCACCTCCTGCGCGCCTCCACTGCTGCCCATCCTCCTCGTCCCACCCCAACACCGCACGACAGGACGCGGCCAACGAGGCTGCCATGGCCGCCGATCGCGCCGAGTCCGAGGAGCGTCGAGCGGCACGGGACCTTTGCCAAGCCGATGCCGCTGCGGTTGAGGCCGACGAGGTGAGAGAAATGCGGGCCGTTGCGAAATCGCGCCGATCTTCTGCCCACCCTTCCTCGCTCACTCTCTCTCCCCCGTAATCTATCGCAGGCCGCCTTCACGGCTTTGAACCAGAGAGAGATTGTGGCGGAGATGGTCAATGAAGCTACCGACGCTGCTGAGGACGCCCGGCGCTCAGCGCGTGTGGCGTCGCGGTCGGCCGCCGCAGCAGCAGCGGCCGTCTCTGCCCTCGACAAGCGCAGCGCTGGCGCCGGAGCCAGCGCCGGGGGAGGCTACACTGCTGGCCTCCTGCCCGGGCATCCTGTCCAACGCTTCGAGGTCTCCGACACGGACTCCCCCTCGGAGTCGGAGTCGGAGCTGTCCTCGGAGGAGGCTGGAGAAGTCAAGCCCCCCCCCTCCTGCCCACACTTTGATGCGGCGTTCGACGTCGGTCGCTCCGCGGCCATCGCAGGCGCGCCCTTGCGTCGGGCTCGCCGCGGCCTCCGCGCTGGATTCGAGGCCGGCGGAGTCGAGCTCCGGCGGGCGACCGAGCCCGACGTAGTGTACGAATCCGCCTTCGACGTCGGCCATGCTGCCGCTCTCACCGGCGATCTCTCCATCGCGGCGCGGCTTCGTCATGGCCTTCGCGCCGGATACGAGGCTGGAGGAGTCGAGCTCCGCCGTGTCCGCTCGGCGGGAGCTGGCATGCACGCCCCGTGGGTGCCTTATCCGCGCGTGCCTGCGCCGTCCTCCGTCAATCCGCCCGGTCCCTCATTCCCCCGTCCCGGCCTCTTTGCCCCCGTCGCGCCGACCCCCCCACCGCGGTGGGTGCCTGCGATGGAGCCCGGGTGGGCACCTCCCCCCGGTCCTTCCCCGGCTGTCGAGCAGGTCCCTGGCACCCCGCAGCCCCAGCCGGGCTACCCCACCGGACTCGCTGGCATCACGGGCGTCTCCGCCCCCCAGGGTGCCGTCGGCCCCTTCCATGGCCAAACCCCAGTCGTGCGCCCTCCCCAAGCTGCCCATTACCCCCCCGCCGCCATCCCCCCGGGCGGCGCCCTCCTCACGGCCGACGACATTAAGCAAGCCATCGAGCACGGGGTCGCCCTTGCCATCATGCTCCAAGGAAAGGGGGAGGATGTCTCGTCTGGCTCAGAGTCTGGCTCGGAGTCTGGCTTGGAGGAGCCGTGCCTCCTCCGTTTCGCGCCACACGCCGCTCCGGATCTGCGGTTCCGACTTGCGGCGGACCGCCCGTCCGTAGCAAAGGTGGAGGAAAAGGACAAGGGCAGAGGAGAGGGAGATGGTCTCGGCTCCGGAGAGGAGGAGGACGAGGCCCCAGAGGGGGAGCAGGTTGAGCATATGCTATGGGGGCGTGGGGCGGAGGAGGAGGAAGAGGAGGAGGAGGAAGAGAAGGAGGGGGAGGGGG
>Ga0181573_10001204_pt1 | contig 25816 bp, 10 predicted proteins | sample 101ome_25_FD_148643 | JGI IMG/M metagenome (GOLD analysis project Ga0181573, IMG submission 148643) | Coastal salt marsh microbial communities from the Groves Creek Marsh, Skidaway Island, Georgia - 101409BT metaG (spades assembly) | ecosystem: Environmental > Aquatic > Marine > Intertidal zone...
ATACGGTTAGTGTCCATTAACGAGCCAATAAGTCATCCTCTCTCTCTCTCTCTCTCTGATTGCCATCTTACTCGCGAGATTCTCCCCTCGTCGACCATCACGATGTGCGCGCCCCGCGTAACCTGACCCTGACCCAACCTAGGGTCTCACACACGCGTCTCACGGTCTTCTTTGCTGCTCCGACAGCGTCGTCGCGTCGTCCGTGAGGATCAACGGACGCGAACAGCGATATGAAAATTTCCCGAAGGGTTTTAACCTCAGCTTTCGAGCATCGCGGTCGCGTACGTACGTTTGCGATGCGCTTGAAGCGGTCCGACTGGAACTTGTTGAACTTCGCCGTGCGCTTCTTCACGATCTTGTGCTTGATGAGCGGAGTCACCATGTTGCTTCTCGTTGACTACCTGTGCGTCGTGACAAACGTAATAAAGATGATTTCTTTGTCAGTCCCTGCTCTCGCGTTGTGACGAGAACCCTCGCGTCGCGCACCAGGGTTGCTCGCGACCGAGCCGAGGAACGAGGGCCTGAGCCCTAATCCCGCGCCCACCGCCACGCGCAGTCACTCGCCCATCGCCGCCGTTCCGCCTCACGAGAGGGTGAAGAAGGCGCGAAACACGCGCGTAAAAGATTATTACAACGCTCGCGTTCGCATTCGCTCGTCGTCGTCGCGTACCTTGCCACCTAGCGGCGTGCTGTAAAAAGGCGGATGCGACGCGGGCGGGCGCGAAGACCTTCGCTCTGGAAGCGGTCGGCGGGTCCTCACAGGGGTGACCGTTCACGACTCAATCGAAAACCCTCACATAAGTAAATACACATATGAGACAAAAAAAGCCGGGGGATCTCTCGCGTTTTTCCAAAAATCGTTCAAATCGATGAAAAATTCCCAATCGATGAAAACGTCGATCGCGCCCTCGGCGTCGATCGATGAAAACGTCGATCGCGCGTCGCGCGAAAGGCCGCAGCCTTTTCCGTTTTCCGTTTTCTGTTGGCCGCGGCTCTTTTGGAACGGGCGAACGCATCGCGACGTCGACAGACGACGACGGCGATCGTCGTGACTCCGCGAACGAGACGAGCGGAAGGAAGAAACGCGATCAGACGCGTGGTCCCGCTTCCCGGGGTGAAGCGGTAACGTTGAGCGACGGTGCGAGGGTGCGCACGTGGACCGGCGTTCAAATTTATTTAGCGCAATCGACGACTGTTCGTCGTGTTGGTTCTCTTCGCGGGGAGATTGAGGCCATGAGAGCGCCGCGGACGGTGTCATTCGTGGTGATGACGGGAGAATCGGGCGATTGAGAGAGGTTTTAGTGGGGCTAGAGATGCGAGAGAAGTCGACGACTGACTGGCTGTTGCGCTCAGCGAGTGTGGTGCTCGGCAGTGGTTCGAGCAGCGCAAGACACAGAAGGCGAGGATGCGCATCCACGATGAAGAGTAAGGTTTTGTGTTCTGCTTTTACTCTCTTAGCGCTGCTGAACTTTGTCGCTCACGGTTTTGAGGTTCCAGAGGTGGAGTGGATTTCACCAAGCATAGGATACTCGGGTGGGGGCGAAACGGTGACGCTCTCGGGTAAGAAACTTGCATCAGTCCAAAACATTGTCGGAGTGGAGCTGACGTGTAAGTTTGACAACGAGTATGTCCCCGCATACTACATCGATACCGAAACGGTAAAATGTACTGCTCCACCGCACATAGAGGGGTTTGTGAATGTTGAATTTGCGCTCAACAATGAAACCGGAGACTTTTTGCGAACAAAAGGTTACCAATTCGTTTCTGGTGCGAAAGTCGACTCTGTATTCACAAATTACGGTGCACATGGGGGAATTGTCGATGTCACTGGCGCAGATATGCACGTTTCTCAGTACTGCAGATTTGGTGATCTGACGTCAACAGGTTACGTCGTTTCCTCTGCTCTGATGCGCTGTGAATCGCCTTCGATCGATTCTGGAACTGTTTCGGTGGACGTCTCGCTCACTTCTTCGTCATTTTTCGAAGCCTTTAGTAGTATACAGCATGTGTACACTGGGCTTCCAGAGATTACCCGCGTATACCCAGCGTTCGGGTCGGAAAAAGGCGGTACACTCGTCGGCATCACCGGCGCAAAGTTCTCACCAACAAGTATGTTGCGTTGTCGCTTCGGTGCAGTCGAAGTAATGGCGATATACAAAACGTCTGGATCGGTACAATGTGCATCACCTAGCCACAAGACTTCGACTTTGACCTCGGAATTGCGCTTAACGCTGAATCAAAGAGATTTCTCTTCGTCTGTTGGAGCTTTCAAATTTGAACCGAGTCTGCAGGTCGAGTCAGTCTCTCCACCTCAAGTCTCCGCCGCTGGATCATCACGCGTATCGTTGACTGTTCCAGGCGTGGTACAGACGTCAGAACTTGCATGTAGTTTCGGTTCGCAGTCGGTACCGGCGCTTGCCAGCGGCAGCGATGGTACAGTGACATGCATTGCTCCAGCCGGAACCGGCTTTGTCGCCGTCGCTGTGACGTCAAACGGAAAAGACTTTGAGTATTCTAGCGTACAGTTAGAGATGAAGCCAGTGGTAGAAATAAGTAGAATCGCACCTCGATTGGGTGCCATCGGAGGAGGCACACTCGTCCGAGTCGAGGGTGCGCACTTGCTTCAGGGTGTTCCTGTCTGTCGATTTGGGACAACAACTGCACCGGCAGTGCAGATGTCTTCAGCGTTGTTGACGTGCGAAACGCCGGCATTAGACGAAGGCACTTACGTGTTAGACGTATCAATAGTGTCTAGCGCAGTAGAACTGGCGAAGCGGCCGCAATTCATTTTCGATCCGGCTCCAGTAGTGACAGCTGTTTCCCCTTCAATGGGAATGGTGGAAGGAGGGACGACAGTCATCGCCGCCGGACATTCCTTTATTGACTCGCATGATTTAGCGTGCAAGTTCGGCTCAATTGGGCCAGTCGTCGGTGAGTGGATCGCAGAAGACGAGTATAGGTGTGTGGCTCCGGCACACGATGATGGATATGTTGAATTTGATGTGGGCGTGTACAGTGACTTTGGCGCTGCGGACGAGAACAGTCCCGCCGTGGTATTTTTATATGCAGACGAAGGGAGTATTACAGGAATCATAGACAATGGCAACAATACAGTGACAATCACAGGTTCAGGATTCGTACCTGGTCAAGACGTGTACTGTAATCTCGGCAATGGCGACGCGTTGGTTCCCGGTACAGTCATGAGCGATGGATCAGTTTTATGCGGCTTGCCTGAAGACAGCAATGGTGTGAACGAGTACGACATCAAAATTGTTGATAGTACTGGTAACAATGTGATCTCGAGCACGGACAAAAACGGCATTCTTTCTAGAAGAATCGTGCTCGAGCAGCTAATACCATTATCCGGCCCATCTATTGGAGGTACCGTGATCACGGTGCAAGGTGATCATTTTTCACCATCATCGCTGTGTAGATTTGGTACATTGCGTCCAGCACCCGCCGTATTCATTTCCCCAACGCATGTGCTTTGCGAATCACCAGAGATGGACGTGGGATACCATGCATTGGCCGTGTCGAACAACGCCTTCGATTGGTCTGTTCCGGGCCTCCCATTTGAGTTCATGAATACATCTTCATCGCTCATAAATCATGTTGCTCCGGGTTCTGGACCCTCGTCTGGTGGGACACTGCTTTCGTTGAACGGGCGTCACTTGAGAAACGATGTTTCCCTCACATTCAGCGTTGGTACCATTTTTGGCGTCGCTGGAAGATGGTTATCTTCTGAACAAGCGTCGTGCATGTCTCCGGCACACATTATTGGCCTGGTCCCTGTCGATGTGTTTCATCACAATGTGCGTTCGGAAACGAAATTAACACCTTCAAGCGCGAATTATAACTATAAAGATCCGTCACTGCTTTCTTCAATCACCCCGAACTCGGCGTTTGTCGGTGGAGGAAGGAAGGTGGAACTCCGTGGTGAAAACTTTTACGGAAGTTCCCTCACGTGTCGTTTCGGTAGTGCTGTCGGACACGGCTTCAGTGTTGGAAGTAATATCGTGTGTAGTGCTCCATCAGCCCAAGCTGGGTTCACGTCCGTCGAAGTCTCCATGAACTTGCGTGATTTCACGTTGTCTGACATGAGTTTCCAGTACGTTCCCAAGCCAAAAGTTGGTGCTGTTTCACCATCGACTGTACCAAGAATAGGGGGAAGTCTCATCTCTGTTTCGGGTTCAAATATGCTATGGTCAGGAACAGATTACCGCGTCGCATGTCTTTTTGTCGCCGATATGGGACAATCGGCTACTGAATCTGGCGCTAACGTCGTATCTTCTGCTCTCATTACCTGTGTCACGGGAGGATTTCCTTCAGAAACCAACCCATCTTCTGTCAACATGAAGTTATACTTTAATGGTGCGGAGTATTCGAATGGGTTGGCAATTCGTATGTCAGAACTTCCAGAGGTGGATACAAATCACGCGAACGCTAGAGGCTGCGACGAAGGAGGAGCGATGGTCGACATCTACGGCGATTTCTCTGATGATTCAGATGCCATCTCATGTAGTGTTGGTTCAATCTACGGGATATCTATTTCTCATGTCTCTTCCGAGAAGGTGGAATGCGTCATGCCCGCTCACGCCCCTGCGGCAGATATACCTGTCACGGTGGCGATGAACGGTCGCGATAGAGCAACGATGACGCTGTTGTACGAATTCTTTCCTCGTTTGGAAGTCACAGAGCCTCATCGTACAACCGCATCCTTGGACGGAGGAGCTTTGGTTCAGTTCAAGGTTTCACATGCCGATGGTACTCTACCATCGTCGTTCACAACACTGAGAGTGGCATGTACAATTGATTTAGACGTTGTGAACGCTGATCTATCCGCGGCTGGGATGGTGTCGTGCTTAGCTCCATCTCACGCATCTGGTTTTGTGGCAGTGGGCGTACAAGTGCAAGACATCGCAGTTTGGCCGCCATTCTCGTCGCAACTGCAGTACGAAGTTCGACCGCAGATTTTCACTGTGCAGCCAGTAAATGGGGGAGAAGGAGGCGGTGACGTGTTGACTCTTGTTGGGTCCCATTTTAGCAATGAACGAATCGTTTTTGGCAATGATCGGGCCAGTCAAGGCAAATTTGTTTCGAGCGCGCTCATGCTTATCGAGCATTCTACTCATGATGCTGGTTCAGTAGTACTCAGCACTCTAGTTGGCGGTTCTTCTTCCCTGAACGACGATGACTATGTATCATCTGGTGTGATATTTCAGTACTTCACGGAGGAAGATGCCCTGTTGCTTATGTCGCCGAGCCAAGGCGATGAGTATGGCGGTACCCAAGTTACGTTCTACTTTCAAGTGGACCTTGAACAAAAGTTGGGCGATTACGGTGCGTGTAAGTTTGGCACTATTGCGCCTATTATCGGTCAAATCACTGGTAATGGCCTGGAGTGTCAAGTTCCGGCACACGTACAGGGTTCTGTTCCAGCTTATGCTCGTCTTTTTGGAGAAACGTTTGTCAAGAGCTCCTCAGTGTTCAGCTACCATCAGCGAGTAACTGTGGCATCTTCAGCCGTGTACCCAGCGCATGGTTCAATCAATGGCGGTAGAGTGGTTCGCATCCTTCATGAAGATCCTCTGGATAACAGTCTCCACTGCCACATTGCTGGTGCCTATGTTGCAGCCATGACGGTGAACAATGCTCATCCATACATGTCTGAATGCATTATGCCCACCTATGCCCCCGGATTTGCTCAAGTCAGCCTCGGCGCAGCACCAAGTAGTGACGAGGTGGATTCACTCTTCTTGTTCCTACCAGATCCCACGATCTTTTCCGTTTTCCCGTCTATGCTAAGCACAATGGGTGGCGAGATGGTCACATTGTTTGGAGAAGACATGCTTGAAATCACCATCGGCTCGGTGGAGTGTTACTTTGGTGATGAGCACATCGCTGCCCACGTAAAATCATCCGCTTTAGTGACTTGCGAATCGCCGAATCTCTCAGATCATGAAGGCAGAATGGCTTTGTCTGTTGATTCCGGAGGCAATATTGATTTTGACCCGCAAGCAACGGCATCAGTCAGCTATGCACCCTTGCCAATCCTGTACGATATTTCGGCTGAAAAGGTCTCCTCTGCTGGGGGACAAGTCACAAGAATCTCCACCATGGGTGAGCCCCACCTGTTGGAACAGTTTTCAGAGGTACCAATCGTGCATGTGGGCACTATTGGTCCGATGTTCGTGCACAGCACGGGGAGCTACTTTGAGGTGGTGACACCCGCGCATGCGCCCACATCTGATTCCTTGCAGGTCTGGTTGTCAGCGCACTTGTCTTCGCCATTTTCGAAGAGCTATCAATTGATTTACCAAGATAACTCGATTGAGCTTACTGCTGCAGTGCCAAGTAGAGCTTCAACGGAAGGTCTCACAGACGTCAAGTTATCCGCACTCTGGCACGAGTTGAGTTCTTCTCCGGAAGGATGTAATTTTGGCTTGCTATCTGTCCCAGCCACTACAGTCGAGCGAACATCGTTTTGTTCGGGCGGAAACGAACGGGGCTGCGTGGATTATACCATAAGTTGCACGGTTCCGACGTCGTCGGCTGGTTTCGTTGAGCTGACAACAATGAATCCTGAAAGCCCAGGCTTGGCCTTTGAAATTTTTTCGCGTCCAGTGTTAAGCAGCATCTTACCAAACCTCGCTGGTGCAGGTGGCGGTTCGGTCATTCACGTCCTGGGAGAAGATCTACACAATGCGGCTCAATGTCATTTTGGACATCATAAATCACCAGCTCGAACCATCTCTTCGAGCTTGAGCTGGTGTGAATCCCCTGCTAGTGACGCATCCTTGGCAATGTTTGGAATCAGTCCTCACGACAGCGAACTTGACGTCTCGGAGCTGGGCTCTGGTTTTGATTTTGTTGAAGATTTCGACTTCAAGATGATCAGTCCGCAGTCTGGCCAAGAACACGGAGGAACTGTGGCTTCGTTCACGGTATGGAACCTGGTAGAGGCGAACATCGCAAACGATGTGTACTGTCGATTTGGTTCAATAGGACCCATTCTTGGTGAGCGTCAAGGCCAGAGTGTCACTTGCATCACACCCGCAGGACTCAGAGACACTTCAATCTCTGCTTTGTTATCATACAATCGGAGAGATTTCTACGAAGCTGGCACCTTCCAATACTTCCAGACGCCTGAACTTGTGTCTTTCAGACCGAACAGAGGGGTGGAATTTGGCAGAGCTGAGCTTCAATTTCTATCCGATGTCACGATGGCTGCTTTCCCTCAGGGCTACCCGTTGGGCTGTAGGCTGGATGGTACTGCTGTATACGCAGAGTTTCATTCGGTTTCAGGGAATGGTGCCGTCTGGTGTAACTTACCTCCTGCCAGGGTTGGCTTCGCGACCTTGGAACTTCTTGTTTCAACAGATGCATTTGGACCAGTAGTTTTCGAGGTTTTTGCTTCTCCCGCTGTGCTCAACATGCATCCAATTCTTGGGCCAATCAGTGGCACGACCATTTTACATGTAGAGGGCAAAAACTTGCATGAATCACAATACTGTGTATTTGGGGCAGAGTCTACGGAGGGGCACATTGTGTCTTCCGCACTTGCGGTTTGTGTGACGCCTCCCGCATCGAGTGAGCTTGTTGGTTTTGGCATGAGTCCAGGTGACTACGAGACGTATGTTGCCGAGTATGGAACTGCCTTCGAACATGTCAATGATTTATCCATCACTGGCATTTCTCCAGAAACTGGTTCAAAAGACGGTGGAACCGCGGTTCAACTGTCGCTCGTTGGTCTGCGTGATGATGTTAGGTACAGCTGCAAAGTGGGAACTTTCTTTCCCATTTCGTCCTTCAGAACTCAAAACCACGTTTTGACGTGCATAACGCCTGCGAGTGTGCCACGCGATGTCAGTTTCAGTATTTCAGCGAATGATCGTGATCTTTCGACGTTGAACACAGTGACATTCAAGTATCAGTTGCCACCGCGAATTTCTGGGATTGTTCCTAGAGTTGGCTTGAGTGGCGGCAAGAGCCCGGTGTTCATAACAGGCTCGAACTTTGTGAACACCACTGGTCTGACTTGTAGATTCGGAAGCGAGCTCACGCCTGCCACCTTCCTGACATCCAGGTCCATTTTATGTATAGCAGGCCAGGAGCAAACAGGCACGCGTACTGTTTTTGTTGAAGTTTCAACAAATGGTGTCGACTTTTCGGAGCAACGGTTGCTTTTCCACTTTGCACAGTGTCCACCGGGTTCTTATTGTCCGGAGAGCGAACCAATTCTTTGTCCGCGTGGCGCGTTTTGCGGTGGTGGAACGAACTTCACTCTCTGTCCACCAGGTACATTCCAACCGCGAACAGGTCAGGCGGATTGCCTACCAACGCCTGTAGGTTACATCTCTCCAGACTCCGGAGCGATGACACCAGTTGTGTGTCCACGTGGCTCCGTATGTGACTCTACGGGCCTCGCACTACCTAACAAGCCTTGTCCTCCGGGGCATTACTGCTTGGAAGGAACCCGAACGAGCAACTTCACAGATTTCTCAATTCCAGAACGACCGCTGCCATGTCCGTTCGGAATGTACTGTACTGCTGGCGTTGTCTCGAAAGAAAGTATTGCCTACAACTTCACGACGCCACAGCAGTGTTACGCTGGTTATGTGTGTGAACCCGGTTCTATCACACCACAGGGCTCTGGTCCATGCCCACCAGGGCATTATTGTCCGCCCGGCCAACAACTTCGCTGTCCGCGAGCTATGTACTGCCCAGGAGTGGCAAACGCAGAGCCCAAACCTTGTCTTCCGGGAGAGTATAATTCCGAGTACGGGAAGGACTCTTGCCAAAAGTGTCCAATTGGTACAATTTGTCCAGGTTTCGCGCGTGAAAAGCCAGAGCTTTGCACACCTGGTTTTGTCTGCGATGCCGAAGGTCTTGCCGTTGCAGAGACGCGTTGTCCTGCGGGGCATTACTGTTTGAACAATACCGTCACCGCCGATCCTCTCGCTGTTCTCGATGAAGATCGTATCGTGGCTGCGGGAGAGTCTGCCGGCATTGTTTTAGATCCGGAGAATTTCCGACCAAAGCCATGTAAACCAGGGACGTTCTGTACTGAAGGTGTCGCGACGGCCGTTGAGAAAGAAGGTTCATTCAAGCAACCTCAGCCGTGCAAAGAAGGTAGCTTCTGTGAATGGGCGACGGGCGACGCGACAATCGTGTCTGAGTCGGCGACAACCGTCTACAATCCGATGCGACCGTGTCCAAAGGGTCATTACTGCCCAAAGCGCACATACATTCCTATTCCAGCACAGCGTGGCTCCTTCGCATCAGGCTCAGGTAACGCAGCATCGACAACATGTCTGCCAGGTTACTACACACCGTATGAAGGATTCGAGGCTTGTCTAGACTGTCCAGCGGGTTTCGAATGTGTTGAAGAGGGCACTGCAGTACCGGTCATCTGTGATGCAGGCTACTTCCGCTCTTTTAGAGATTCTTTGACGTGCAGACAATGTCCAAAAGGCACCTGGTCTCCAGTAAAAGGTTTGACAGAAGAATCGTTATGTGCACCGTGTAACGCTGGTCTCGTGTGTGCTATTGACGGTATGAGCAACAACAAACCGCGTGGTGCTGGCACAGCCGCAACGAACGAATACTCAGCTTTCTGCGATGCCGATAATGCACTGTATGACGAGACAAAGTGTGTGCGAATCCAACTCGACGCAGAAGGCGAAGCCGAGCTCTGTCCCGAGGGTTACGTGTGCGATGCGCGTACCTCTATAGCAGCGCATAAGTGCCCTGATGGGTACTTCTGTGGCCAAGGGACCACTCCAGAGACTCAGTTCCACAACAAGTGTCCGGCAGGATACTATTGCCCGGCTGGTTCTTCTTACACTACTCGTACTCAGTTCCCATGTCAAAGTTGCTTCTTCTGTCCAGAAGGTACAGGACAAGTGCTTCGAAGATGTCCAACGGGCACCCAGTCTTCGTCGCTTGCGACAAGCCTGGATGACTGCTCCGCTGACCTGATCACTTTCTGGAGAGTGATGCCAGTCACCTTTGATCTGATCGAAAAAGCATATTACCGAATCATCAACAAGGATGTTGGAAACGTCACAGATCCCGTAGCTGCGGCAAGCTCACTTCAATCACTCGATCCCGATGCCGCCACAGTATTGAGGGCTCAAATTGACGCTGGACGCCAGCTTCTGCAGGCTGATCCAAGCGCAGCGGCATCTGCGAATACGACGAACACAACGTCTTCATCAGATCCCAATTCAAACTCCACCGAATCTGGAGACCCATTCGAGTACATGGGTGCGTGCGAAAACAGAAACTTTGATCTGTTAAATCCAACGTTCATTTTGTCCGATGATGGTACCAATGTTGCCGTTGATGAGAATGACGTTCCACTCATGAAGTTCACTCTACCGAGAGGGCATACAGCAACAATCAATCTTGATTGGAGATTCATCAACGAAGAGCTCAAGTACGGCGAACACTATGAGCTCCTCATCTTCACTGATCCAGTGATAGACGATACAATCTGTGCTACATCTGACTACAAGACGGTGCCGTGCCCACCTTGGGATGTCGGAGATGGCATCACATGGATCAATATGAAGCCCTTTGCTGGGCAAGAACAGGAAAAGAAGTGTCCAGCGTCACAAGAATCGCTTGAAATGCCGTTTTGGTTTTCTGGAAACAATGATGGAAGTGCCACTGGCTACAACGTCGATAATCCAGCATGGGGGAGCTACGTGTGGAAGCGTGGTATGCATCAATTGAAGCTTCAGGCTCTCGATGATATGCCATTCAGGATTGAACTTCGTATGCTCGATGGGCGCTATCAAGCTGACAACAGAGTGAGCTTCCTCAACACTGTGTGCATCGATACAGACTATCCAACCCGAGCGAGCGCTGAACCCACGTTTTCCGTGCACGCTATTCTTCCATTCGAGATTGATGCAGATTTCCAGTCGCCGCTCAATGCCCCGTTGGCATCAACTTTTTATCGTTCTGTGTCAAATGACTACTTCGAATGTGCTTCGATTACTCAAGATCCCGGTTGCCGAAGAAACGACGCCAGAGCTACACTGGACTACAACTCGACGTATGGCGCAGAGTGGAAGAAGTTCAAATATTTATCGAGTGATAGCCTGCAAATCTTGTCTCCGTCTGACTATCCCAGCCAGGCGTATTTTAACTTGACAACAGTCCATGAAGAGGACTGGGTGGTTCTTGACGAGGAAGGGCGCAATGACGAATCTGTAGTCGTTTCTCTACCTGACATCGTTGAGCAAGAAAAGTACTTGTTGAACGAGGGGTTATGGTCTGCAGATCAAACCCTCTTTGCCATGGACTATCTTCCCTTCTTCTCGGCTTGCCGGGGATTTGACAGTCACATTTATTTTACGCATATTACCGAAACAGGCTACACGCCTGTCATGTTCGGCGCCGACCGCGAGTTTGTGTCTTACGGCAGTGTGAACTTGGTACCTCCGGAAGAAACTATCTTTATCGAGCAGTACTCTCCTCAGGTACAAGCCGCCGTTGCGGATGAAGTATCAATCACAGTCGAGTGCTTTTATGAAGAGGCATTTGCTGAAGCATCAGCGAAGAAACGCTGGTATGAAGCTGAAGGAGAAACGCTCTTTCACCTAACTGCGGAAGCAGAAAGTCAAGAAGCCCTGTTTGCCGCGAGTATCCTGGCCAATGACCAGACTGAACCGCCCATCGACAAGAGCAAATACATCAATGACATTATTGCTCAGGAGACTATTCCAGTAATCTTTGCACCAGTGGAAGGTCTGGTTGTCACGGCGGGAATCATCCCAACGTCTGTCACGTTTGAGATCCTTTACTATCAAAGAACAGAACAAGACAAACGTATTATCGCCGCTACAGTCACGATGGATGAGTATGTGAACGCCAACGGTCACGATGGTAGTTACACTCTCACTGTGAGTATGTCTGCTCTAGGATGGTTCGACTTGCTGAACTTCTTCGCGTTTGATTTCTTCTTCTACTTCGTTCTGTTCGTGGCTATTGGTCTACTTGCAGTACTTCTCGTGTTTGCAGTCTGGGTAGTTGTACGAATTTTTACACTACTCAAAGAACCACCAAGATTCCGTTTCCTGCCATATTTGAGGATCATGTTAGGTCCTCCATTGATGGGTGTTACGCTCGGAATGCTACCGTTCATTTCTGCTCAGTTTGGTTTCCGGGCGGCGTTCACTGCTTTCCCTATTCTCACTCAGTTCCCCATTAGTATTGACAACGTTGGCCGCGAGGTAGACGAAGCCGTCGTCGAACAAGCGACGAGTGGTAGATATGCAGTTTGCTTCCTCACTGTTTCAATGTACATGATGGGCTGTTGTGCAGAAATTTTGGTGCCAGCTGAACTCAAGGATGAAGAAGAAAAGGAGCTCGAGGATGAGCGTTACGTCGATGAAGTGATGTTCAAACCAGAAGTATGGAAACGAAGCCATTTTGTGTTGATGAATATTCTCGTCAACGTCACAAACGTCTTCCTAATTGAATTTTCGTTCACGGACACTTTCGGGGTTCAGTTTTTCACAATCTTCTTCCTTTTGAAAGTCGTGCACGTCGTACTGGAAATGCAGATTGAGACTGCCCTAGGAGAAGCCTTCCTACTCGCGCCTATTTCAGTTGTACTATCTGCTTCTGTTGGCGTTGCCACCATTGGGGCTGATGACTTCACTGATTTCACACTGGGCTTTTTCTTTGAGACCATCATGGGTATGGTAGAATATGTCTACTTGGATGCATTTATCGCGTACTGTGCCATCGTGCTTCCCGACAAAATCAGCGCACTCGTCAACTTCGTGATGGACATGTTACCCTTCAATTTTGAAGATGATGACGAAGAGGAAGAAGAAGTTGCTGTGGACGCGGAAGATACGCTCGTTGAGGATTTGATGGGTTTCTTGGCTGCATATGGTGTCAACACAGCGGGAGTGTACATGTCGCCCTTCTTCATTTTCTTCTTCTGGGATTTCAACGACCACTTGCGTCTTTCGTATCTGTATGGCTTCCGTAAGAGAGATCTTTTGATTTACTTCCTCTTCTCAGTTGTCATTATCCCATTCCAGATTATTATGGACGTTTTGACGTTCAATATTCAAGAACTATTCCACGGCTGGAAAGTGTACGAATATTTAAAGTATGCTCGCTATCGTTTCGTCAATCGCACGTCGCGATGGAAGGGTCTTGAGAGAGTGTATGATGAATCAATCGATCCCGGTCTGCGGGCGATTGACCAGATGTGTTTCTCAAGCCAATTCTACTTTGTTTTGGCGCTCGGTGGCTCTGGATCTTTCTTATTTGTTCTTTCGTTATCAATGATGCTCAGAGCGAACTACAACATGTTCGGTGACATCTTATTCTGGGCGTTTGTCATCATGGTACTTGGTGCTTCTTACTGCGGCAAGCGCTTGGCTCTCATCGCCGCTGACCGTTTTGGTTTGTGGCGCATTACGTCAGCCATCACGAGCGGTGACATGATTGTCGAAGATGACGTCGATGAAGATTTCTCTTCGATATTTGTGCCAGCAATCGCAAAACAAGCCGAAGTCCAGGCTCCAGCCGATCCGTTGTCCATCACCACGGCTGACTTGACGAACGACCAGTTCCGCCATCTGTTCATGTCAAAGAATAGAGATTGGGTGATCGATCAGTTGCAAGAGATCCTTTCGCCCCGTACTGCTAAGCGCTTGAAGCTTGGCAAGGCTGTGCGACGGCGCATGAAAGCTGGTGAGATGTCTGATTCCGATGACGACATAGACGATGATTACGGTGAAGTGAGACTTACCGAAGGTTCGAATCACATCATGCGCATCTGGCTGACGCACGCGGCAGCGCGCGCATCAGGAAGAGGTAGTCACCTGCTTATGCTGTCCGATACGTCTGAGAGCGAAACTGAAGCTGGAGTACAACGCTTCGCACCGGTTAAATTATCCGAGAGCGCTTCGGCCGCCCTCACGGGTTGGTTGGCAGCGGTCAAGCAACTTCGCGCAAATAGGCAATCGTCAACACAAGTTCCGGCATCCTTTTCTTCAACAGATTTCTCCTCTGGTAGTGATAGCGATGCTGAAGTAAAATTCGAGTCGACGAAGCACATGGGTTCTGTATCGAAGGATGTGATGCGAGATTGGTTAGCACGAGCCAGAGAAATGCGAGCAGGTTTGTCAACTATTGATGAAGATGTTTCCGATGATTCTTTTGATTCTGCCGATACATCTCCAAGCAGTCAGCCGTCGTCATCGCACGCAACTCTTTCCCATCTGGGAGCGTCGATAATGAACTCGTGGTTGCAACATGTCCGTATGGTCAAAAAGCCGGAACGACAGCGTAAAATGTCGACGCCATCGCAACAAGACGCGGAGCGCTCCACTTCAGATTCGTCCACAGAAAGCTCCGAGCTCGAATCTTCAAGTGATCCAGAACTCACATTTGACCAAAGAAGACAATCCCGACTGAGTCCAATGTCCTCTTCTTTGCTAGGTGGTTGGCTAGCGAAAGCGAAAGCGAACAGAAAAGAGACGGGAGTAGGTGACTCTGGGGTATCATCTCGAGAGGATGCGCCAGACATCAGTTCTGACTCGGACATGGATTCACCACGTTAAGTTTAATCTCCCGACGCGCGTCGCATCGTTCTTCGATACACGCGTCAAGTCTGGGAAAGTGTATAATTTTAGCAATCTATTTAGCAATCTCTAGTTAACTAGCAACTTCCTTTTGGTGCAATAGCTACAGGTAAATCCAAAAGAACATTCATTCTGCGTTTCCGGCACCCGCCACGTCTAGCCAAAACAGCAATTCCTGATTCGGATCTAGGTCTACTTGCACCCCAATCGCATTAATCTGTCGATGTCCCTCCCAGTCCCTGATTTTCCCCTGCACGCGTGCCAACGTACCAACGCGAATACCCTTCACCATCATCGCCGCGCCGTCGGCGGTGCCGGCAATGCCAAACAGCTCTGCGCTCCCGTTTGACGCGCCGTCCGTGTCTTGGGTCCAAACCACACACTCGATGCATCCAGATCCATCATCGAGCGTAAAGATGACTTTTGAATCCTTTCGCGTGCGACGTTCCACGACAAACCCACAGATATCGACTCTTCGAATGACCGATTGCGGACGACTCTCTCGACCAACCGACGCACAAGCTCTCGCGTCGGGCGTAGCCATTTCATACAACTCACTCGCCAATACCCCATCGCTCACGCTCCCCGTCGACGCGTCTGCTCTAGAGCGCTCCGCCATCGCATCGCCGCCGTCGCCGCCGTCGTCTACGACGATGATTTCTCGCGCGTTCAAAATCTCCCAAACGAAACACTTTCGCGCGCACCAAAACTCGTGCAACTCTCCCAACCGACGGGCTTGCTCGCGCGATATCACCATTCTCGGCGGCAGCGCTCGAACCGCGGTCCCGTCGTCGCCGTCGTCGTCTTCACCACCCATCCCCATTCCTCTCCCTCTCACGACCGCGTTCCGGGCGACGCGCGTTCGTTAATGGGGTTGACGAGGACGAGGACGAACTGAAGATGAATGCAGTCAAGATGTGAATTGCGCCGCAGTCGTCGACGCACACCGAACGGAATTCCGCTAGCCATGTCGGGCGAGACGTCGGAACCGGGGAAGGAGACGCCAGGAGAAGAGACGGCGGCGTCTTCCTCTTCGGCGGCGACGAACGTCGCGCAGTCCCTCTGGTCATCGGTGGGTGGTGGAACCTCGACGTCGGATTGGAACAACTTTAGTTTTGATTCTCTCGCGTCGTCCATCAGCGCGCGGGCGAGCGAAGCGTTGAACGAACTGAACTCTGTGGATGTTAGGGGAATGGCGGATGCGCTCGCGGAGAAGGCGAGCGAAGCGGCGAAGGAGTTGGAACAGCGAGCGGATGAGGCGTTCGGCGTGAGTTCGACGACAACGGGAACGTCGGGCGCTGAGGAGATAGTCGCAGCTACGTCGACGAAGGAAGATGACGCGATCGACGCGTCGGAGGCGCGTGCGGGGGGTTCGGTTGCAAATGTTATAAAGTCAGAGCCCGCGAGTGGACGAGCGCCGGTTTCATCGCCGCCAAAGACGAAGGAAGATCACCCGAGCGAGGAAACCAAAGTGAGCGACGAAACCGAAACGGAAACGGATGGGATTGATGTTAAGGATGTTTTAAAAGAGCTGAAGGATGTGAAGAGACAGCTTGCGGCTCGCGAGGAAGAGATTGCGAGACGAGCCGTGCAGCGCGCTTCTTTAGACGCGGAGCAAGAGGATATCGTGGAGCGTGCAATTTCGGCCGAGCGCAAGCTCGAGACTGCAGAGGCTCGCGTCGCCGAACTCACAAAGCTCAATAAAGATCTGAAGAAGCGCGCAGACGCGCAAGAGAGCGCGGAGCTTTTGGTCAAGGAGAAGGATGAGTTTATCAAAGATGTCATGGCGGAAGGTGAGACGCTGAGTAAGAAGCAGGCGGAGATGGAGGGAGTTATTAAAAAGCTTAGAAAAGAGCTCAAAGAGCGTGACGAGCAACAGCACGGAATGAATGCTGAAATCGAGAATCAAGGAGCTTCAGTTGCAAAAATGAACGAAGATCTGCAGTCTTGGCAAAAGCGGTACAACGATGAAAAAGCTCGGCTATCGAAAGAACTCAGCGAGCAAAAGGAGTACTATCTGTCAAAGCTCGCTCAAGCGAAGGAGGAGCTCACTGACATTGAAGTCAAGGCGAGCGTAGCCAGGAGCGACGAGCTCGCGTCTGAAGTGAAGACGATGCGAGAGCGCGAACAGGCTCTACAGGATCAGATATCTGATCTTCAGCATTCTTTGCAGCGCTCTACGTCGGCTTTAGAGCGACAGGAAGAAAGATTTAAGAACGATTTAGCCGCCGTTGAAGAGAGATGTCAGGCTGCAGAAAGTAGCCACGACGAATTGCTCAGGCGCATGCCGGAGAGCACGCGCCCTCTTTTGAGGCAGATTGAAGCCTTGCAATTGCAAGCAGCAGAAAATGCGGAAGCGTGGGCGGCGACTGAAAAGGTTTCAAACGCTCGTCTTGCCGAAGCCGAGGCGCGGGCAGAAGCTGCGGCGGAGCGCGAGGCTGCGGCGTTAGACGAAAGGCAAGCTGCGATGACGGACAAACGGGTTGCGATGGAAAGTGTGGATAAGCTAAGAGCTGAGATAGAATCTCTCAAATCAGAGCGCGACACAGAGATAGAGAAGAACAAGACGCAGACTGCCAAGATAAACAAGATGCACGAAACTTTTGCTGAGCAAGAGGGACGCATTGCAGCGATCGAGGAGGAGTCTCGAGAGCGGGAGAGCAAGATAAAACAGCAGCTCGCGCAAGAGCGCGGTAAATGCAAACAGCTCGGAGAAGGCTGGGAGCAAGAGCGCGCCGAACTCCTTGAGAACGTCTCAAAGCTCGAAAACCAGCTCAAATCGATGACTAAGGAGATGCAAGCGCTAAAAGCCGACAGGAGTGCGACAGAGGTTAAATCAGCGCCCGCTCCGTTGCTTATCGGCGACGAGGCTGGTTTGACTCTCGCTGTCCGAGACACTCTCGCCACTCTCAAAAGTCAGCTCTCAGCGAGAGAGACGGAGTTACAGATCGCTCAGGATCAAATCAAAAAGCTCGAGCAAACGCGAGACTCTCTTGCCGATGAACTCGTCAACGCCGGCCGACTCGCCGAAGGCGACGACGCGAGCGCAGAGCTTGAATCGCGATACGCCGCCGCCTTGGAGCTCATAGGTGAGCGCGACGAGGAGTGCGACGAGCTCAGAGATCGCATTACCCACCTTCGTTCCATGCTCGACTCCCAGGCGAGCCGCATCCAAGAGCTCGAGGCGCAAATGTCCTAATTCCATCCATTCCTTAGCGACGCGCATGTCATAAAAAGTAGAATTTAGCTCCACATCATCTCCCAACCAAAGGTGGATGTCCATCTTCTTGCTTTGTGACTCGTGAAAGTGAGAACCGCCGGGCGAATATTTTTAGACATACTGTAGACTTTCAAAGTCGAATTAAAGACCACAAAACACCCACCGACGGCGACCCTCTCGAAGGGCGAGCGTCCCGGACGCGACGGGACGACCCCGCGCTCGCGCGTTGCGATCGCCCTCTTTCCGCGCCGCGTGTGTACGAGAACACTAACGATGGCCAGCCAAATCAGCAAGAAGCGCAAGGTATGTAAACAATCGCGCGTCTTACGCGTCGTGCGCGTCGTGCGCGCGGTCGCGACGGTCGGAACGTCGCGATGGGACGTCCTAGGTTGGAGGGCGGCTTAGGTCTTTTGCGCTCGGCTCGAGTCTGGGAGAGATTAGGGCGAGCGAACGACAGCGATAGATGCGATGGGGGAAGACGAGGATGAGAAAGACTGACTAATAAAATTTTTGTTTCAATTCTCCCCGCAGTTCGTCGCCGATGGCGTGTTCTTTGCCGAACTCAACGAGATGCTCGTTCGTGAGCTCGCCGAGGATGGATACTCTGGCGTCGAAGTGCGCGTCACGCCGCTTCGCACGGAAATCATCATCCGCGCGACGCGCACCGCGAACGTGCTCGGTGAAAAGGGTCGCCGCATTCGCGAGCTCACCTCTTTGGTGCAGCGCCGATTTGGTTTCGCCGAGGGCACGGTCGAGTTGTACGCCGAAAAGGTGAACAACCGCGGCTTGTGCGCCATCGCCCAGTGCGAGTCCCTTCGCTACAAGCTTCTCGGCGGTCTCGCCGTCCGACGGTACGTATATCACTACTCATTGACGACGACGACGGATATGAATGTAGAGTTAATTTTTTACATCGTTTCCGCGGCGTCGCTCGACTCGATTCGCGAGCGACGGGTCGCGACGGTGCACGCGGGCGCACCGATCCAGAGGAGGTTCTAGGGTCACACTTGGAGGGCAAGGACTGGGAGAGTCAACCTGTTGTCTCTCGGCTCGTTCTGCCTGCGCACGGGTGGCTCAGACTCGAAGAACCCGGAATGAGAAGATATGGAGATACGAATGATTTCATCTCGACGGCGATTGTACGCGGTTACGAGCGCGCGACTGACCTATATTGCCTTTGTTTTCTCGCCTACGCAGCGCGTGCTACGGTGTGCTCCGCTACATCATGGAGGCTGGCGCCAAGGGTGCGGAAGTTGTCGTCTCCGGTAAGCTTCGTGGCCAGCGTGCCAAGGCGATGAAGTTCAAGGATGGTTACATGATCTCTTCTGGTAACCCGGTGCGCGAATACATCGTCTCCTGCACCCGCCACGCCTTGCTCCGCCAAGGTACCATCGGTATGCGCGTCAAGATCATGCTTGACCACGATCCGAAGGGACGCAACGGTCCGTCCACGCCGATCCCGGACACTGTCGTCATTCACACCCCGAAGGACGACGAAAACATGGCCAAGCCGTACGTTGGCAAGGAGATGGAAATGTAAACGGCTGTTGTCGACTTCATTTTCGAATCAGTGTAGTGTGTCGTTAAAACTGGCGATAGAGAGAGGATCGCAGGGCGGTCAGTAATTAGGAACGGTGTGTTTAGAGTGATTGTTTGCAGTAAAATCACCTTAAATCTGAATCATTCAAGTGCGTCATTACATCCTTCGCCACACTAATAATGTCTAGAGAGGTGTTTCTAAAACCTCCGTTTGTGGACGCGTTCGCGACTCGACTCAGTTTTGCGTCTGGGACTTTGCATTCTTCAAAGCGTTCTCAATGGCGGCACGCTTTGCGCCTTGATCATTTTCGTTCATATTTTGATTCACTATCGAGAAAAGAGATTGTTTTCTCTTCGTGTCGGACTTTTGCGAGGCTGAGGCACCATTGGAGTTGCTCAAACCAAACACTCGCGCCTCGTCGTCGCGTCCAAGTTCCTTGAATTGAGTCGGAGCCTCAGTTTCTGTGCCCCATTGGCTCTGCGAGTCGCTTCTACCAAAGACAAAAGAGCGACTGGCTTGGCTGTTGCCCAGCATCGGTCCATTGACTTTACTCGCTTGGCGCTTCTTACCAACGAATGAAGTTGACGCTTGACGGGACAACATCGGGCCAGCACCCAGCGCTTGACTGGCAGTGCGAGCGAGCGGCGGCATCGAACTGGTTCGTCTGAGAGCATCGAGTCCTTGACTGGGCTCGTGAGATTCTCCATCCCTGGACTGCGTGCGGGCAATGACGGCTGCAGAAATTTCTTGGCTTGTGATGCCCTCGAAAGCTGGGGGAAGATCCATAATCATGTCTTGCGTTCCCGATGCTGCTAGCGCACGACGACGAGCAGCTTGCTCTCTCCACTCGCCATCATCGTCGTCGGATAATTCAACAGCTTCTTCTGGGCGCTCGATGACCGGACCCGTATCAAAGTCGTCGTCAGAATCCTCGTCCGCATTCGCGTTGCGCTTGCGTCGTTGCCATTTATCAGCCACGTCAAAGACACCATCCTTCTTACGCTTGAAACCGTTTGCCATCGCTTCCTTAAGTTTCTCCAAGTCTGCTTCGTCTTGTTCTTGCTCAATTCTTGCGTGAGCCGCAGCTCTTCGCGCCGCCCGACGTTCGTCCTCTTGCTCTGGTCGGAAGTCTATGCCCTCCGCGAGGTCGTCAATTTCATCTCGCATGTTATCGTCATCGTCATCGTCATCATCGGTGTGTCCACCATCCTCAGACATTTCGGCTTCGTCTTCAAAGAAATCACCCTTCTCAGCGCGTTTCTTCGCTTTGGCGTCAGCCTTGGCGAAGCGTTTCGCAGCCTTGCGATTCATGCGCAGCTGCTCCTCCGTCATATCCTCTTCGTCGGAGAGATCATCCTCGCTTTCTTCGCTCTCCGCCTCTTCTTTGTCTTCTTCATCTCCTGAATCTTCCTTTTCGTCACGCTCGGCCGGAGTGGTTGCCGGCGGCGCCTTTTGAAGCACCTTCTTTGCCAGCATTGCCTTGAGCACGGCGTCGTCCTCCTCCTCGTCGTCAAGACAAAGTTCGAGTTTCTCATCACCTTCCTCGTGAGATTCCTCGAGTGCGACGACAGTGGCCGCCTCAGGAGCGGGCTTCGGCGCCTCGGGGGCACTAACAGGCTTGAGGTGGGCCACAGCCGCGCGAAGCTTCTCAATCAGTGGTAAATAAGACTGACGTTCTGGTTTTTCGTTCCAACCCGGGAAGCGCGCTCTTCTCTCAGCCCTACGCATCATTTTCTCCTGTTCCTTTTGAAGAGCGTCGCGCTCCTTCTTCAACTGTCGCTTACTCTTATTCTTCACGCGTCCAGTTGTCTCAACCGGCGCGACATCCTCCGCAGCCAGTCCTTCAGACGACGAAGAATATCCATCAAAGCCATCCTCCGCGTACGCCTCCTCCACTTGCGGATCCTCCTCCACCTCTTCATCCGTCAACCGTCCCGTCTCCGCGTACTTTCTCTCCATGAGCATCTCCTCGTCTTCGTCCTCATCGCTCGAAAAATCGCTCGAATCCGATGAATCATCGTCGTCTCGCTGCACGCGCTCCCCGTTTCCTCGTTTCAACCGACGTCTTGGTTTCGCATCGCCCTCTCTATCCCCTTCTTCTTCCTCCGCTTCTTCTTCTTCGTGTCGCACCCGTCGACGAATTCGTCCGAGATACTCCTCCTCCTCTTCTTCTTCATCGTCGTGGTCGTCATCTTCGTCGTCGTTTTCACCCATCGACATCATCATCTGTCCTTCTCGTTCAAATTCAACGACATCATCATCCACACCACCACTACCCATCGTCGTCGTCGTCGTCGTCTCCACCGCCGCAGACATGACGAATGTAAACACAAAACACACGACGCGCCGAGTTCCGCGCGCTCGCTCGACGTCGTCTGTCGTCGTCTGACGTCTGTTCGTCCGTCCGCGTATCCGTCCGTCTGTCCTTCGAACGAACGAGTCTTTTTGAATGTATTTTCAAAAAAGGCATATATTTTCCGTGTTTGAAAGTCTCATTCATGCATGCCCGCGGCGCGCGAAAGCCTCGGTTTGAACCGCGCGGTTTCGTGATGGCTAGGAACTTTGTGAGATTTGTTACTGTCAACTAATGTACCACGCACGAATGTCGCGAGGGATCTACTTTGTACTTACTCGTCGTCGTCGTCGTCGTCGTCGTCGATGGCGGCACGTCGGCGTTGACGCTTGGGTTTCGCGGCGTCGGCGTCTTCATCGTCGGAGCGCTTCTTCTTGGATGCTTGGACTTGATCGTCTTGCGCATCCATGGCGTCGTCTTCGGCGTCGTTATCGGTATCTTCTGCTTCCGCTTCTTCTTCAGAGTCGCTGTCGCCGAGACCGGCGGCGGCGAGTGCCTCCTTTTGACGCGCGAGTTCTTCCGCCGTGGGCGGAGCGCGCTCCGCTGGGGCGGGTTCGTCGTCTTCGGAAAGATCGCTCGTCGCTTCGCCCACAGGTGCGTTCGTCATACCCTTGGCACCCTTTTTGCTTGGTCTCTCGTTCGCTTGCTGTTCCATCCAGCGCGCTTGGCTCTCCTTGAAGCGGCGCTCAGACTCAGCCGCGATGGCTTCGAGTTCCTTGGCTTGCGTCTCCTTGGCGAGTTCTTCAGCCGCCTTTTGCGCGGCTCTGCCTTCTTCAGCCGCCCTGCGTGCGGCGAGCTGCGCGCTCTTGGCAGCGACAATGGCAGCCTCTTCCTTTTGAGCCGCCTCCAAGTGCGGTTTGGACTTGGTCAAGGCTTGCTTGCAAAAGGAGACGTGCACGCTGGTGCGCTTGGCGTCGAAACCAAACTGCGCCTGGTTGCCCAAACCTTGAAGTTGTTCAAACAGCTTGAGAGCCAAGGTTAAATCTTCAATTGCGTTCTCAACTTGAGCTAAACGTCCATCCGAGCTCGTGCTCTTCATCGTTTTGTTGAGAGTACGCTGCGCCATTTCTTGAATGACGTACGCCAAGTTGAAGCGAATTCTATGGTTACTCGGGGCAATGTTCAGCGCCTTGCGCAAAATTTTGCGAGCTTCTTCAAGGTTTCCGTTTTCATAGTGCGCTCTGGCTTGGTAGAGCATAACGTTTTCGTTTTGGTTAAAGTAGAATTGGCTCTGAGCTCGCTCGTAAAGGCGACCCGCTTGCACGTATTGCGCCTTGGCCAAGAGCACGTGACCTTGGTTGATGAGCACGTCTGGGTTCATGGCTCCCTTCGCAGTCATGCCTTCTTGCACGAGTTGGAAGACCGCCTTGGCCTCATCGATGCGACCGCGTTCGGCAAGTACGATGCCCAATCCGTTCGCCGCGAAGACATTCGAGCTGTTCTTTTGAAGCGTCTTCTGGTACAACGAGAACGCTCTCTCGTAGTGTTCATCTTCACGCTTGAGCACCTTTGGATCGTTACGCTTGAGCACACCCTCCTTGATGGCGCTGTAATACGCCGCATTTGCGGCGCTCACCATGGCATACTCGTCATGCGTCAAAGTCTTCTCCTTGGCGTTCGCAGAGGCATCCTTCTTCTCGAGCTGACGCAAAGCGGCAAACTGTTGCTCCGCCTCGTTCCATCTCTTCGCCTTGAGCAAAACCCAGCCCGCAAGAGCCATTGCGTCTGCAGAATCGCTCTTCGTCTTGATGGCTTCGTTAGTGCGTTCGAGCGCCAAATCGAAATCGCCGCGCTCTGCACGAATCTTCGCTTGGCGGAGGATGGAGTCGACGTACTCGGGCTCAGCCAAGAGGATAGCGTTGTATCGCGCCTCGGCTTCGGCGACGTTGCCCATCTGTTCTTCCAACAACGCGAGGTTAAATGCAACGGGCGCGACACCCGGTTGCAAATCCTTCTTCGCCTTGGCTCCCTTGAGCTTGCCCGCGAGTTGATCGGCGTCGCCTCCGAGCGTTTCTAACGCCTTGTTGAACATGTCGCGCGCCTCGTCAAACTTGCCAACTTGAACGTAGAGAACGCCGCAGTTGTTTTGGATAGCCGTCGTTGGACCATCTTCATTCTTGGTTGACAAGATCTTGAGCGCAGAGTTGTAAGCCTTGAGCGCAGCCTTGGGATCTTGTTCTTCCAAGAGTTCACCGAGCTCTAACATCGCGTCGAGATCGTTACCGCCCTGCATGACCACCGAGCGGTACATTTCAGCCGCTTGCTCGCTTCTACCCGTGGACGCGCACAAGTGAGCAAACATGCGCGTCACGCTCATCGTTTCCCCAAACTCACCGTGCGCCCTGGACATGTAGTTCCAAGCCAGCTTGACTTCTCCGCGAGACAGTGCAATCTGACCGAGGCCAAAATACGGCGGCACGTAGTGCTCATCGAGCTGGGTGGACGTCAAGTACAAGGCTTGCGCTTGCGCAACTTGTCCCTTGGCGTGAAGCGCACGCGCTTGGTTAAACGCCGCCTTGGCCCGGTTTCGTGGCGTCTCCGCGTTGTTACGCAGAGCGATGGACGACAATGCGTCCACCTTGTCAAAATCATCGGCAAACAACAAGTTGTCCGCGATGACGTTGTTCACGGCTTGGTTGTGAGGATCGAGCAAAAACGCCCGCTCCAAGAGTCGCATCGCCGTCGACACCGAGTCCAAGTGCTGGCTCGTGCGAATATCGTGCAAGCTCATCTCACTGAGCGCGAGACCAAGCATTGCCTCGACGTTGCTCTCATCCAACTTGAGCACGCGAGAGAAGACGAGTTTGGCCGTTTTAAAATCTCCCAACTTGTACTGACACGCGCCAATCCCCAAACGCACCGGCGCCGGCGCGGATGGAAACGCGCGAAGCGCCCGCTTGTACCACGTCAACGCGTCCGAGTACTTACCCTTCCCGTAGAGTATTTTCGCTTTCCACAGCATCGGGGTGATGTTATCTCGTCCGTCATCCTTCAACCCGAGCGCTTGATCCACGAGTTTTTCACCCTCCGCCGTCGATCCGCGCGCGAACGCCAAGTGCGCCTTGCCCACGACGACGATCTGTTCCGGCGCCCCTTTCCCATGAATTGCCGCGGCAGAATTCAAATACTGCCCGGCACGGATAAAAAACTCTTCCTTCGTAACTCTATCATTCTCAAGCGCCCCTTTATTCGTCCAATACGACGCATACAGGCACAAAACCGCGGCTCTTCCGTACGCCTGATCTCTGTACACTTCCTCGATCTCTGCGCAGTCGCGGTAAAATCATTTCAAGTCAGTCACCGAATCCTACCGCAGTCGTCACCGATCGTCGTCGCAACCACCGCACATACACTCTCGCGCTCTCTCTCTCTCGCGTCGCGCGTCGCGAAACGAATGTCGTCCAAACGAAACGTACCCGGCGCGCACACCATCTCCATCAACGTCTCGAACCCCCGCGCGTCGCCCGCCCTCGCGTACGCCTCCGCCGTCTCGATCCACGCGCTCAGCGGTGCCAATTCCGCTTGCAACACCGCCGCGCAATCCTCCGCATCTTTCGGGACGTCATCCAGGTCGATCACGACGCTCTCGTTCGGGTCGTTCAACAACCGCACGATCACTTCCCGCCGAGCCATCTTCCTCGTTTTCCCTCCTTTGTCCGTCCGTGCTCGAACGCGCGACGGATGAAACGATACGACGATACGGATACGCGATACGACACGGAGACGATACGCGATCGGTGCCTCGGTCCTCGGTCGCGCCTTCGCTCAGCGATCCGCGGTGGGCGCGGGACCTCCGACCCCGTCGACGAGTGTCGGCCGACGACGACGACGACGACGACGACGACGCAGAACCACCACCACCACCAGATCCATCTCTCGTCTCTTCCCGCATCAAAGAGACTAGACTCATATTGCACTCACTCTGATTGATTGCACTCACTCACTGATTGCACTCACTCTGATTGCACTCATTGCACTCATTGCACTCGTCTTGTTTGAGGAGTCATGAGTCGTCGATGACGCGAACGTGGGTTTTTTAGACGAACGAACGAAGGGACGGACGGACGGAAGGACGAACGGAG
>Ga0181573_10001205_pt1 | contig 25812 bp, 14 predicted proteins | sample 101ome_25_FD_148643 | JGI IMG/M metagenome (GOLD analysis project Ga0181573, IMG submission 148643) | Coastal salt marsh microbial communities from the Groves Creek Marsh, Skidaway Island, Georgia - 101409BT metaG (spades assembly) | ecosystem: Environmental > Aquatic > Marine > Intertidal zone...
GTCCCGACTCTCGCCTCGACTTTGCTCCGCGCCGTTCTTCTCATCTTTGAACATCTTCGAAGAGAGAGATTCGAGAAGATCCGTCCCCGGCGTCGCCCCCACCGCCGACAGCGCGCGAATCTCCTCGGCAGAGAGCGGCTGCGGCTCCCTCGCCCTCGCCTCGACGTCGGCAGAGATCGGCGAAGATCCACCCCTCGCCCTCGCCTCGACGTCGTCGGTCGCCTCTCGCGAGCTCTTCGGTCTTCGCGGGTTCGACGTCGTCGTCTCGACGCGAAACACCGACACGGCGGCGTCCGCGCCCGCGTCGTCGACGGAACCGAAGAAGAACGAACCCGACGACGGCCCCGTCGAGGAGTTCGTCGTCGTCAGCGCCAGCCCACCCTCCCACCCCGCGCCCTGCCACGCGCGACACGCCCCGCAAAGCCTCACCCCCGGGTTGATCCCCCGGGTTGATCCCCCGGACCGATCCGGACCCTTCCCGCCGCCCGGTCCGGAGTCGGAGTCGCCGGCGATCAAAAGGTCGACGTTCGCGGCGGCGTCAAACGAGGACGCGTCGATGGCGACCAACCGCGGCGCCCCGACGGTACTCCCGACGAGCACCTCGCGCCGACCGCCGCGAGATGCCCCGGCCGGCGACGGCGGGATGAGCACGTCGGGCCGACCTAGGCCGCGGGGAAGGTCGACGACGCGGACGACGAAGCCGTTTTTCGAAACGTCTCCGCGTCGCCGGCCCGGGTCGAACTCGACGGCGAACGCGGCGGCGGCGGCGGCGGCTGGTGGCCCGGACGATTCATACGACGGAGACGGGGGCATCTCCAGGCCGGATCCGTGCCGGTGCAGCTGCGGAAACACGAGCGATTTCGGGAACGCGCCGGGAAGGCCGAACGCTTCGTCGTCGTTCGGGTTTGAAGCGACGGGCGCGCGTATGTGCGGCATCTCGCCGTCTCCATCCCCGCGCCCGCGTCGGTCGCCGGATGCGCTCACGGATATGTCCGCCGGGCCAAAGGACGTTCGCGCGGATTCGGCAAAGGCGGCGTTGACGACGGACCTCCCCGCGAGAGAGAGCGTCGGCATCGTCGTCCTCGCGTCCGTCGTGAAGTACAACACGCCGTCGCCGCTCGACGCCATCGACCTCAGCTCCCCGCGACCGGCGAGCGGCACCGCGATTCGCCTGTGCGCGTCGAGGAACCTCGGCGCGGCGTCCGGTCCCGTCGTCTTGCGCACGGTCTCCTCATGCCACGCGTACACGTCCACGCGGAGGACGTCCCCGTCCCGGTCCCGGTCCCAATCAGCGTCGCGACGCGAACCGCCGCGGGAAACGACGGACGCGAACGCCACCGCGTACATCGGGCCGACGTACTCGTCCGACGACGGGCGCATCGTGAGCCACGCGAGCCGTCCGCGCCAAACGCCTCTTCCTGCGCCGCCTTCGACCGTGCCTTCGTCGTCGTCGTCGTCGCCGGCGCCGGCGGCGCCACCGCGCTCGTGACGTATCGTGGCGAACGGCTCGCGTCGCATCGCGTCGTCGCCCCTCCTTCGGAGTCGCAGGTCGAGGACCTCGACGGAGTCGCGGGTGGCGACGGCGAGCAGAGGGTACGCGACGGGGCACGCGGACAGCGATGAATGGGGCATCTCGAGACGGGTCAGCCCCGCGATGGCGATGGAGCCGTCGTCCAGGGCGACGATGTCGATGACGTGTATGTCGCCCGCGGCGCACGTCGCGACGAGCACGGCGACGTCGCGCTCGTCGATGCCGTGCGCGCACCAGCAGACGTGCGCTGCCGAGAAATCGGGAGCGCCGTCGCCGTCGTCGAAGGCGCTGGATAGCCTGAGTCTCGTCGGATCGAACGGGACGCCGTCGTCGGGGCGGATGCGGGTCACCTCGATGTCGCCGCCGACGACGTACGCCGCGAGCGCGACGCCGTCGGAGGTTGTCGCGACCGCGATCCCGCGCGACGGGGTTCGCGCCGAGGAGGCGGGCGCGTTCCCGTTCGATGCCCGGACGCGCTCGGAGCGGGCCACGACGCGCGCGTCGCTGAACGTCACCGAGTATGGCGCGGCGCCCGGGGCGTGCGCGCCGTCTCGCGCCATCGCCCTCGTCTGCACGCCCGCGCGCCTCGCCCTATTCGCGCCCTCTCTCGGCGGGGGCCGACGCTTCGTTGTTGCTTCGTTTCGACGGTTGGGTGGGTGAGATGGCTGCGCGTGACCCATAAATCAGTAAATTTTCGTGAGGTCCTGTGCGCATATAGGTGGGGCCTCGGCGGGGTGGCCGCTTCAGAGTTGATTCTTTATCATTTTTCTTGCGCTGGTGAAAGACCCAGCATTCTAACCAAAAATCAGTCACGTAAAAAAAAAAATATCTCGGCCTTCGAGTCCCGAAACGCCCGCAACACGTGTCAGCAAGATCAGCATCCGGTGAATCGTGAGTTCTCGACACGCACGCACACGCACAGCATCCCATCCCACCATCATGCCCAAGAAGATTGGAATCATCTGCACCTCCGCCTGCACCATGGGCGACCACGAGACCGGCGCCTGGTTCGAGGAGATCGCCACCCCTTACTACGCCCTGAAAGAAAAGGCGGGGATGGAGGTCGTCCTCATTTCGCCGAAGGGAGGCGAGATCCCGCTCGACAAGGGAAGCATGCAGGGCGACTTCTTCACCGAGGATTGCAAGAAGTTCAGCGATGACGCCGAGGCCATGTCCGCGCTCAAGTCCAGCGTCAAACTCGAGGAATCCCACGCGGATTCCCTCGACGGCATCTACCTCACCGGCGGCCACGGCACCATGGACGACTTCTACTCCAACGAACTCCTCCATTCGATCGTGGAGAAGATGTACGCGGCGAACAAGCCCATCGCCGCGGATTGCCACGGACCCGCCGCGCTCGTCAAGTGCAAGAAACCCGACGGCTCTCCGCTCATGGCCGGTAAGAAGATGACGTGCTTCGCCGACACCGAGGAAACCGCGGTCGGTCTCCACGAGAAGGTCCCGGAGATGATCGAGTCCGCGTTCAAGGCGCAGGGCGCGGAGTTCTCCAAAGCCGATGATTGGCACCCGCACGCAGTCACCGACGGTAACATCATCACCGGACAGAACCCCGCCTCGTCAGCACCCTGCGTCAAACAGTTCATCAGATACATCCTCATTAAGGAGGGCGAGGAAAGGGCCAAGGCTGAGGCCGAGGCCAAACTCGCCGCATTGGAGGGCATCTAATAAACTCGCGACGCGACTGCTCACCACGAACGGCGCGGCGCGGCGCCGACTCTCAAACGTTGAAATACAACGCATGCGTTTTAACAAGGCGAGGGTGCTTTAAGACCCGCGCGCGCGCGTTCGTTCGCCTCACGCCGCTAAAATTGTGAGCTGCAAGTCGTTCACGAGGCCCGCCGCCAGCCCCGCGTTGAGGTGTTTGAGATCCTCCGGCGTCTTCACCCCCGGCACAAACGTGCTCTCCACGACGTCAACCTTGATCTTGTACCCCGCGAACACCACCCGGTTCTGTTCCGGCTCGTCCGCAATACTCTCGGGAGGCTTCGCCGCGGGAACTACTTCCCCGTTCTTTTTCGTTCGCGGCGGCGACTCGTTCTCCTTGTCCGCGACGCACCCCGGTTCGCTCCTTTCGCGCCCCAAAAGCGACGCGTACTTTTCCAAAAAGTCCGTCCCGCACGCCTGTATCCCCACCCGCACCTTGTACGCCACCTCAGGATCGTACGCGGAGGATCGTGCGACGCCGCCCACGGACGACGACGTTACCCTCTTCGGGACGGGTTCGCGCGAGAAGAGCAGCGCGTAGTCGCGATCGTCCGTCACAACCTTGACCGTCGCCGAGCTCGTGACGTCCTCCTCGTCGATCGCGGGTCGGACCAGCGTCCCCACCGCGGCGTCCGAGTTGACGACCAGGTCCGCCACGGTCTCTATGTGGTGCGGCTGGACGAAAGGCTCGTCGGCGTCGATGCAGACGACGACGTTGAACTCGCCCGCCGCCGCGGTCCACGTCGTCGTCTTTTTCCCGTCGGCCCCGACGGCGCGCCTTCGCCGCAGCTTTCTGACAACCTCGAGGCAGCGCTCCGGGCTGGTCTCGCACGCGGCGTCGGTCATGATGACCTCGCCGCCGTTGTCCCTGACCGCCTTCGCGATGCGATCGTCGTCCGTCGCCACCACGCACGCGTCCAGGCACTTGGCCTTGCACGCGTTGCGGTACACGTGCATCACCAGCGGCTTGCCCGCGAGCAGGGCGAGGGGCTTGCCCGCGAATCTTCGGCTGTTGTAACGCGCGGGGATCACGCCGAGGACGCGCGGCTGCAACGCGAGAGCGACGGGAAGCGAACGTGAGCGGTCGGGATCGACAAAGAAAGGATGTCGCGTGCCGCTCGGAACCGCGTTTGACGACGGCGCGATACGGGCGGCATGTACGGGCGAGGCGGCGCGAGGCGGGCGGCGCGGAAAGCAACGAACAAACGCGTTGGCGAAAAAGCGCCGGCGGTGACGTGACGGGTGCCGAGCGACCGCCCGTCGGGAGGCGGCGACGCGACGCGTACCTTCGGCCGTGCGAGCATCGTGCGGCTGTCCGCGCCGAAATCATCGGCGCCCCGCTCGCTCGAGAGGACGCACCCCATCCCGCGGTGACCTGCGTTGTGCTCGACGACGCACCGCCGACGCCGAAAAGCGATGGCAACAACACGGTGCCGCGGATCGATCGCCAGCTCCGATGGTGGGAACGACTTCGGGCACTTCGAAATTCGCCGCGGCCCGTTGGTCGAGTCGGCGCGGGAGCGCGGCAGACATCGTCGCGTCGCGCGTTCGAGTCCCGCGCGCGCCGAACGCGGCTCGTTTGGAGGTGTCGCGCGACCGCAATACGCGCCCGGCGCTGACAGCGGCGACGCCCGTCCCGAGGCGCGTCCCGAGGCGAGCCGACCCGCGCGCCGAGCGCTGGAGGAGTGGGCATCAGCCCCTGGCTGGGCGGAGATATTTTCACGCGCTGAACCATGCCTCTCGCGGCGCACGCGGGCATCGGCGGGACGCGCGCGCCGCTCCGCGCGCGCCTCTCCTCGCGTGAATGCGCTCGCGCCGTCGCGCGCGCGTTCACCTCGCGACCGAACCGGCTCCGGCGTCGGTCGCCCCTCTCGCTCCGCGCCGGTGCGGCGAGCGATGAACCGGCGGAGGAGTGGACCAACTCGAGCGACGGCTTCGACGAGGGGGAAGCCATGCGCGGCGCGCTGGACAACCCGCTGTTCAACGACAACTTCAAGAAGGCGTTCCTCGAGGCGCAGGAGCGTATGGCGGAGGAGCAGGCGCCGATGAAGGCTCAGATCAAGGCGGAGGTTGACGAGATCATGAAGCAAGTGAAGGCTGAGAGAAAAGTCGAGGAGCTGGAGAGCGCGCTCCCCCTGGAGGAGGAGGAGGAGGTGGCGCAGGAGGTGGCGCAGGTGGAGGCGGAAAAAGCTCGCGAGGAGATCGCCACCACCTACGCGGACGCCCTGGACAACCCGCTGTTCAACGATGACTTCAAGAAGGCGTTCATCGACGCGCAGGCGCGGTTGAAGGAGGAGCAGGCGCCCATGCGAGCCAAGATCAACGCCGAGGTGGAGGAGATCATGCGGCAGGTGAACGCGGAGCGGGAAGCCGAGGCGCGCGGGGAGACGTACACGCCGAGCGTGGACGACCCGCTCGGGGCGCTGGACGCGTTCGCGGGTGCGATGAGCGGCGGCGCGGGCGGCGGCGCGGGCGGCGGCGCGGGCGGCGGGGCGGCGAGAAAACCGCCGCCGTCCGCACCCCCGCTCGCGTCGCGAGGCGAGACGGCCGGCGGGGGCCTTCTCGCGGGCGGGGAAGCGCCCGTGGACGTGGGCATCCTGAACGAGATGCTCAGCGCGAGCGAAAGCCAGCTCGGGTCGCTGCGGAGCGCGCTCGCCGGCGTGGAGAAGGCTCTGCGCGCAGAGGCGATTCAAAACCAACGCATTCGGCTCGCGATTGACAAGGCCGAGAAGATGGCCAGGTACGCGGAGGCGGACCGCATCGCCGCGGAGAGACGCGCGGAACGGGAGCGCCTCGAGCGCGAGGGCGAAGGCAGGTGAAGCCCCCGACGCGAAAGACGCGCCGGAGATTGAGTATACTAAAGTTGCCTGTACTTGTATTGCAAAGGGAAAGTAACAGAACGAGCGGATGGGTCTTTGTCGACGTCGAATCGAGCCCCGTCAGATGACGTCGTCGGCGTCCCAAGCGGGCGGCGGTCCCGTCCCGCGACCGCCCATCCCGCGCCCGCGCCCCCCTCGCCCTCCCATCCCTCCCATCCCTCCCATCCCTCCCATCCCTCCCATCCCTCCAATCCCTCGGCCGAAACCCCCTCCGCCGCCGGGGACCCCCGGCGGCCCGCCCGCCGGCCAACCGCCCGTCGGCGTCGGCGCCGCGAATCCCTCCAAAGGCCCGGCGAACCCCCCGACGAACCCCCCAGGGAACCCCGGCATTCCCACGCCCCCGGCCGGGTACAGGTCGTAGTCGCCGCCCGTGACGCCGGGCACGTACCCCGGCGGCGGCGACGCGAAAAAGCCGCCGCCAGCTCCCGCGGGATGGGGAACGTAGGGACCGGGTCCCGCCCTCGCGGCGCGTTCTCGCGCGCGCATCATCTCCGCGACGCGCCTCTCGCGTTCGCGCTCGCGCCGCGCGCGCTCCGCGTGCTTCTCCGCGTACCGTCGCCTGTAGTGACTCGCGCCGGGACCGGACGACGCGCGATTTGCGTCGTTTAAAGCATCGGCGCCGAATTCGGCGTCGTGCAGCGGCTTCCACAAAGCGTCCGACGACGCGAGCGCCGCGAGCTCCCTGCACGTGGCGCCCACCGCGCAGAGGTCGCGCGCCTCCGCGAGGGACGCGAGGGCGGCGAGTTTGAGCTCGTCCGGGAGCGCGAGGAAGGGCGGGGGCGACGGGAGACCCGCCGCGGTTCTCGCGCGAATGGACGCGGGGAGCGCGAGCGAGTCCTTGGCGTCGCGCCACAGCGACGGCAGCGAGACGTACTCGTATCCGTCGGCACCCCCGTGGGCACCCCCGTGGACACCCCCACGGGCGACGACGTGCGCGGACGCGGCGCATCGAAACACGAACGGCTCGCCGTCGTTCACCGCCGCGGCGAACACGACGTGGTCGCCGCCGACATCCTGCGCCCGGACGACGACGCTCACCGGCGGCGGCACAGCTGTCGACGCACCCGCCACGGCGTTCTCCCATCGGGGGCGAAACGAGGCGCGCTTGATGCCGCACGGGGTGGCGTCCACGATGTCCATGCCGGCGTCCACCAGCGACGCGTGCACGGCGCACGCGACCAAGCCGACGGGGGTGGCGGGCTCGCGAAGCTCGAGCAAGGATCTGAGCGCCGGCGGCGTGGGCATCGGCCGGCGCGTCGCGACGACGGGCGCGCCGCGGCCGAGTCGACCGGCGGCGTCCGCGGGCGAGGTTGGGGTATCGCGCGACGCGGTGTTGACGGCGGCCGCGACGTCGCCGCGCTGCTCCGCCGCGTGTAGGCATCGGCGCCTGCGATCTTCTTCGTCGGTTCGTGCTGGGGCGCTCGTCGACGCGACGGGCGCGTCGGCCGGCGCGTTCGTCGCCGCCGCCGAGGCCGCCGACGGCCCGTCTCTGACGAAGACGTGCACTAGGTCTCCGCGGGCGATGCCGCACGCCCTGAGCGTCGAGCCCTCTCCCGCGCCCTGCGTCGACACGTCGTCGGTCCTGTTGAGCGTCACCGCGACGTTCTCGGGGGGCACCGCCCCGTCGAAGCACTTGGTCGCCACCGCGGCTCTGAGCTGCGAGAGGGTGCACACCTCGGGGACCTCGACGCGCATCGTGTCGCCGGATCCGGCGATACGCACGCGAAGCTTGATGCCCATCTCGCCCGTTGTCCGGTGCCCTCCGCTCGCGCCCTCGACTGCGCTTCCGAGGCGACGACGACGAATTACAACGACGTCCTCCTCCGATATGATAGATCCGAGGCTTTTTCGCGCGGAAAACGGTGAATGGTAAATACGGTAAACGATTCATATGTCTTACAGTTAGGAAATGTAACAATTGACCGATTCAAAGCACACGCATTCAGTTAGACGCATGGCATCGTTTCGAGAGCCGACGCGACGAAATCGGATCGTTCCTCGCCCCGCCCGCACCCGCAGTCTGTTTGTGCGCAGCCGCGGGAACGATGGCTGGACCTCGCATCCCCACGGACGTGAAGCCCAACAAGTTCGTCGAGGCGAACGGGTACGCGCGCGAGGTGGTGGAGAATACCTTCCGGTTCTCCCTCAAGAACCTGGGCAAGTTCGCCATCTTCGGCATAGCGGTGCCGGTGCTCATCTACAAGGGTTGCGTCCAGGAGTTCGTGAGTGCCCCGCCCCCCATCCGGATATCGCGACCCGCTCGGCCGATCGAAGGCGGCGTCGGGCGCTCGGAACCTTCGGCGGCGACCCACGCGTCGTCGACGCTCGTTTACCCGCGTTCGCTCGACGACCGGTCGCCGTCGCCGGCGACGGCGCGCCCCTCTCGCCCCGGCGAGGAGGGAACCCTAGCTAGCGAACATTTTCCCCTTTCAAGGCTCCTTTCAAGGCTGCTTTCGGGCCCGAAAACGTCCACCGACAGACTCTGATAGATCTGACCCTCCGCCCGATCCTTCTCTCCGTTCCAACAGCACGTCGCGGACTCCAAGTACGGCAGGCCCGCGAAGAAGTTCGCCATGGACGGCAACTGAGACGGCACGTCTTAGCGTAAGTGTATCAATTAAAAGCCTAGTAGATTGCGCATCGACGACGAGTGGATCCGACGGACGCCTTCGCCGCGGCGGAGAACAAATGAATGAATGATGATTAGAACGAATGAGCGCGAGGCTCTCGAGGTCAGAGGTCGATCACCGCGTTTATCTGCGCGACGTGCATCCCCAGCCCGCCCTCGCCGACCGTCAGCCTGCCCCCGCCGCCCGTGCGCGCGTGAAACTCCGCGCGCGGCAGCGGCAGCGTCAGGTGCCCGCACACCTCCGCCGAAACCAGCTGCGACACGGGCACCTCGGTGACGATGTCGTAGCCGCTGCCTCGCGTGTTGCTCACGCGCGTGTTCGCCCCGAGGGGCCCGTGCGTTCGCTTCGGTTCGATGGTGAACCCGAGCGACGCGTCCCACCCCCTGTCCGCGCGTCTCCCGGGGGAACCCAGGTTGCTGAGGTCGCACCTCGCGCGAACGCCGATGGACGACACCTCGCCGAGGTCGAAGCGTTTGGTGTACTCGACGTTGCTGTGCAGGATGTCGAAGGAGAGCTCGCCGCCCAGGAGGCTGTCGTGGCAGTCCGCGTGGCCTTGGAACTTCTTGGCGACCAGGTCGTACTCGGCGCCGAGCTTGACCTTCAGGGGCCACGCCTGGATCTCCTTGCGGGCCTTCACCTTGTGCGGCAGCTGCGTCGAGACGGGTCGGGGAGAGAACGCGTGAGCTGTTGTTGTTGGTTCGATGACGGAGGATCTCGGCGCTGTCGTCGTGGGCCGCGGTCCGGCGCGGAGGCGAGGGTGGGTTCGGGCATAGCGCGCGCACCGCGTCGAGCGCCCAGGAGAGCGAGAGGAGCCCGTCGAGTCCCACCAAACGACCCGCGGAGAAGGCCGCCATGGGCGCGTCACCCGACACAGCAGACGTCGACGCGCCCGCACCCCCTGGCCGGCCCGAACGAGCGTCATCGCGCCGACCGTCCGCGGGGGCGGGCGGGTCCGGCGCGCGAGCGACCAGCGCGAGGTCGCCGCGGTCGCTCCGACGGCGAGGCGCGCCGAGCTCGCGCGGCATGACGCGCGCGGTTAGGCGTCGAGCGCGGCGCGGTGTGACGCGCCGGGCGGCATGTTGACTGCGAAGAAAAAATCCCGCATAAACGGGCGGCTGTCCACTGTCCTCATCGCGGCTTCACGAGGTTCTACTCGTAGCTACTAGCTCTAGTTATCCGGCTACCAGTACGGCCGGTACGCGTGGTACCACACCGTCGCGTGCCTCTTCCTCGGGTCCACCACGACGTAGCAGAAGTTCTGCACGCTCCGCCCGGGGAAGAGCGAGTCGCCGCCAGCTGTGTCGTCGTCGTCGCGGCCCGCCGCGATGAATCCGTCCACCCGGTACACGTCCGAAGCCACCGCCACGCCGTCCTCCCCCGATGCCCTGTCGCGCCTCGCGACCACCAGCGACTTGTACGCCCTCTTCGCCGCCTCCGTGTACGCGTCCATGCGCTCCTCGTACTGGCACATGGACCCCCCGAGCGCCAGGTGGGCGAACACCCTGAACAAAAACTCGCCCCTCTGCTCCGTCGTCATGAGCTCGGCGTAGTTTGACTCGCCCGATCCGTCGTCGTCGTCGTCGTCGTCGATGCCGTACGGGTCGTAGTCGTTCCCGTCGCCGTTCGCGGTGAGGAGGAACTCGCGAAGCCTGTCCGTGACGGTGAACCCGTCCATCACCTCGTCGACCCTCTTCATCAGGAGCTGCGTGCCCTCGCGGACGATGGGCGGCTTCGCCGCTTCGTACAGGCGATCGAAGTGGGTCATGGACGTCGCCGCGCACGGGACGATGCGGTGCCTCACCTCCTCGCATTTACCCTCGGGCAGGATGGCCACCCACTCGCCCTCGGCGTTCACGCGCCTCAGGTGCGCACGCCCGGCGTCGGAGTCGAACAGGTCGCGGAGGAACGCGCCGGGGCTTCGCCGATGGAACGGCCTCGTGTACCGAAAGCGGCACATCCGCGAGTTGCGAGCCAGGTCCCACTTCTGAAGCTGCGCGCGAAACGCCGGGTCGGCGAACGCGCCGGCGCTCGGGTCCGGAAGCTTGACGAACGAGTTGGGCTCCTCGCCGCCGTCATCGTCCGCCATGCCCGACCTCTGCCGCGGGTACCCGAGGCGCGCGGCGGAGAAGTGCCAGATCGCGGACGGCCACTTCCGAGAACAAGCAACCTGCGCCAGTCAGCGGCACTTACTATAAGATTAATCATACGGATCATCGCCCCCGTCCTCCTCCTCCTCTTTCTCCTCCTCCTCCTCCTCCTCCTCCTCCTCCTGCTGCTGCTCCCGCTCACGAGCGCCGCGTCGTCACCCCAGGTCCGCCTCCGCCAACCACGTCGTGACAAAGTCCGCCACCGCCCCGCCCGTCGCCACCGCCGCCGCGCCGCCGAGCGACGCAAAGAGAAACGCCCAATCGTCATCCTCCCGTTCGCCCTTGACGCGCCCGGGACGCCACCACCCCATCAGCCCCACCACCTTGGCGAACGCGCGCCACGCGATCATCACCCCGAGGACGGTGCCGAGGGTCACGCCCGCGGGAAACGACGAGCGGAGACCGGTGGCGCTCTCGAACCGTCGCAAGCCGAGGAACGCGACGGGCGCCCACGCGATCCACGCGACCGCCGCGCCCTTGACCGCCTCCCGCATCTCGCCCTCCTCCCTGCCGAGGACGCCTTCGTCGAGCTCGTACCCGCCGATCGCCGCGCTGACGACGATCCACGTCGTCGCGAGCCAGGTGCTCTCGCCGAGGAAGCCCGCGAGCGATTCCGGATCGACGGCGACGGGCGCGAGCCAGCCGGGAAAGGACGGCGACAGCGCGACGGAGGCGGTCTTCTGCGTCAGCGCGAAGAGCCAGACGACGGCGACGTCGCCCGCGAGGAGGTCGCTGTCCTCGACGCGGGGCGGCATCGCGCGGCATCGGGTCGACGGCGAACTCGCGCGAGCACGCGTTCCGGATCCCCGCGCGTTGGACATGACCGCGGTAATGTTACTCGTAGACCCGACGCCCCGGCAGCGGCCCGCAGCCGCGAGGGGCGGACCTCGCGCCGCGCGGGGCGGCGCCGGGTTCCTCCGCGGACGCGGCGCGGTCGCGCGCCCGCGGCACCCTCGCGCGATCGACCGCGCCGAACCGGCCTCCATCGATCGCGCCGGGGACCGCCGTTCTGGCGCCGCTCGGGCGTTGTTGACATCGGAATGTTCTCCTCCTCGGACCGCGGACTCTGGACGTGTCGCGCGCGGGCACACGCCACCGGGTCATCACACATCGACATCGGACGAGGCGACCGGCCGCGGACCTCGGCGACCTTCGGTTCGCCGCGGGCTCCGGGCATGACGTCCTGGGTCCGCGACCGGCTCAACCGCGCGTTCAGCCCGCGGTCGGGCGGCGACGGCGACGGCGGCGACCCCCCAGGCATAGGCGGCTCCGACGGCGAGGGAAGCCCGACGGGGGAGCCCGGGCACTCGCACGGGGCGTTCTCGGAGCTCTCCAATGGGCCGACGTCGGACGCGTCGCCCGTGCCCCAGGGTCACCCGGTATACCCGCCCCCGGGCACCGTCGTCCCGGTCGCGCACCAACCCCAGCCGACGCATCAGCGCAGGTCGTCGCTCGGCTCCATCGGCGATATGCTGCTGCCCGCCATGAGGTCCATCCCGGGCATCCGGGGGGTCGCGGGCCAGACGAACTTTTCGACACCCCCCGCGGCGACGGGGACCCCCGCGGGCGCCCCGGTCGGCGGGGGGCCGACCTACCGGTTCGACGACGAGCAGCGGCAGTACGAGGCGGACATGGCGGCCGCCATGCGCGCGTCCATGGAGGAACCCGGCGTCGCGCACGCCAGCGGCGCCGGCGGCGTGTCCCCCTACCTCGGACGCGGCGGATCGCAGCCCGTCATCCCCGGCGGGACGGACCGGGCGCTTCGACGGGACCCGAGTATTGGCGACGCGCGCTCCGGCGCTCCTCCTCCCGCCGAGCCGCCATCCCCCGCATCGTCGCCGTACGGCAACGTGTCGCAGGGCTACGACGCCGCGCTCGCCAGGGCGAGGAGCGCGAGCGCCGAGGACGCCGCCGCGGAATCCGCGTCGTTTCGGTTTCAATCGTCGTGCTCGCTCAACTTCACCGAACGCGTCCCGGATGGATTTTACGTCCCGCACGGGTCGTACCCGGAGGCGGAGCTGAGCGGGGAGTTTCGGATACCGCCCCTGGCGCTGCTCGAGAGCATAGAGCCGGACGCGAGCGACGACAGGGACGTATTGGTCGTGGACGCGCGAGCCGACGAAGACCTGCGAAGGTTCGCCGACGCCGCTCGGGAGACGATCGGGGCTTTGGAGGATAAGACGGAGCGCGCCGCCGCGCTGGCGAGGGCGGTGGCGGAGAGGCTCGGCGGGCCCGCGCCCAACGACGCCGCGCTGGCGGGTCGGTGGGCGGAGGTTGCTTACGACCTGAGGTTGGAGCTGGGCCGGCTGACGTTTCCAATCGGGCAGCTTCGATGCGGTCTTCGGCGGCACCGCGCGTTGCTCTTCAAGGCGGTCGCGGATCGCCTCGGGGTGCCGTCCAGGCTCGTCAGGGGCAGGTACTACTGCGGCAGCGAGGACGCCGCGGCGAACGTGGTGGTGGTGGGCGGGAGCGAGTTGTTTGTGGACGTGATGCGGGAGCCGGGGGCGATTTACTCGCCGGATAACCCGGCGTACGCGGAGCTGCACGCGCCGTACGTGCCAAAGGAACTGACGCGCGCGATGGAGCGCGGACTGGCGGGGTTCTCGCCCTCACCCGTGCGCGTCGCCTCCCCCGAGGCGCCCGATAGCGGGGAGACGTCGACAATAAGGGCCAACAAGGTTGGTTTTATCGCGCCGTCTGAACGCCGAGGAGCCGGGGTTGGCGACGACGGGGTCACGCCGCGGCTGGTTCGCACCGCGTCGTGCCCCGATCTCACGCCGTCGTCTTCCACGGAGAAGGGACTGGACGACCTGCGATTCGGGCGAGGAGCCGCGCGATTCGGCCGGACCGCGTCGCCCGTCGAGGATCGCGGCGGCGACGACGACGGCGACGGCGGCGCCGCGTCGCCGCCTCGGATGACCGCGCGGGAGGTGCTCGCGGCGAAGAAGAAGGGGAGGCACAGGCGACAGCGGAGCATGTTCGAGGAGTCCTCCGCGGAGAGACAGGTGACGCGGGATAAGATGGAGGACGTCATGTCGGAACTGCTCGCCGCGTACGCCGGCGGCGATGAGGGGACGGGGCGGGCGGACGAGGGCGGCGGCGGCGAGGCGGCGGCGGCGGCGGCGGCGGCGGGCGCTTCGACGCCAAACGCCGCCCCGACGTCGTCCTCGGAGACGATCGAGGAGCTCGAGCGCGCGGTGGACGCCGCGAAGCGCGAGTCCGTGGCGCGCAAACGCGCGGGGGACATGGCGGCCGCGCGGGCGGCGCTGACCGAGTCGAAGGAGCTCCGAGCCAAACTCGAAGCCGCCGTCGCCGGCGGCTCGAGGCTGGTGCACACCCGCTTCATGGAGACCAAGGCTCTCGCGACGGCAAAGGGCGACGAACGAGAAGGTAAAGAAGGCGAAGAATCGGACGAATGGAGGTACTACGGCAGGGGGGAGGACATGGGCGCGTCGTTCGGCGTGCTGCCGGGGCACGAGGCTAAGGCGGACGGCGGCGGCTTCTCGCAGATGCCGGCTCCGCCGGGTGAGTCGCCGCCCAGGGCCCCGCTGGCGGGGACGATCGCCGGAAGGACGTCCCCGGCCGAGCGACAGGACTCGGCGGAATCGCCCTCATCGCCCTCGTCGTCGTCGTCGCCCGCGTCGCTGCTGTCCATCGCCGTGGACCTGAGCATTCCGGCGGAGGAGATTCAGCTCGGCGAGCGGATCGGCATCGGGAGCTACGGCGAGGTGCACCGGGGTTTGTGGCGCGGGACGGAGGTTGCCGTGAAGCGGTTCCTGGACCAGGACCTCTCGCAGCACCTGATGCGCGAGTTCGAGACGGAGGTTGACCTGATGCGCAGGCTTCGTCACCCCAACGTGATTTTGCTCATGGGCGCGGTGACCAAGACTCCGAACCTGTCCATCGTCACGGAGTTTCTGCACCGGGGCTCGCTCTACAAGCTGCTGCACAGGCCGCAGCCGCCCCAGGTCACCGCCGCGCTGAGCGAGGCGCGGCGCATGCGCATGGCGCTGGACGTGGCGAAAGGGATGCATTACCTGCACTCGTGCGATCCGATCATCGTTCACAGGGATCTCAAGTCGCCCAACCTGCTGGTGGACAAGCACTGGATGGTGAAGGTTTGCGATTTTGGGCTCTCGCGGATGAAGAATCACACGTTCCTCAGCTCCAAGTCGAACGCGGGAACGCCGGAGTGGATGGCGCCCGAAGTCCTGCGAAACGAACCGAGCGACGAGAAGAGCGACATATGGAGCTACGGCGTCATATTTTGGGAGCTCTTGACGCTCAAGGAGCCGTGGAACGGTTTGAACCCGATGCAGGTGGTCGGCGCCGTCGGATTCTCCGGAAACTCGCTGGCGATTCCCGAGGACGCGCGACCGGAGGCCAAGTCGCTGTGCGAGGACTGCTTCAGGGGGAACGCGAAGGACAGGCCGAGCTTCCTTGAGATTCAGAAACGGCTGAGACCGATGCAGGCGATGATCACCCGGCCGGGCAGCGGCAACGGCGGCGCGGCGGCGGGGGGCTCTCCGGCTCACTCCTCGGACTCGAAGCCTCCCGCGTCGCCGAGCGAACCGGAGCGGCCTCCGCGCGCTTCTCCGCCGAAGGACGAGTACCCCATCCTCCCGTAGTTAGACGAGCGACGCGTTTTATCTATTCCAACTGATGGCGTCGTAAACTCAACGAAACAATTAATTTTAACACCCCCCGCCTAGCCCCCTACAACTTTTGGAGCTCCGGGTTGAACAGCGGCGAGATGTTCGGCTCCAGCAGCCACTTGAACAGACCCACCACCGGCTTCAGCGACAACACGATGGTGAAAGTGTACGCCATGAGCAGCGTCCACGCGGCCTTGACGGACACCGAGGCGTCCTTCCCGTCCGTCGTCCACGTTATGTCGTACCACCCAGTGTACCTCGCCACGAGGAGCAACACCGCGATGTGCATCACGAAAGGGTACAGCGTCCTCGCGCCCCACTTGGCGCATCGCAGGTAAACCTTCGCCGCCATCGTCTCCTGATCGCGCTCCTTGCCGTACTTGCCCGCTCGGGCGTTCGCCTTGGCGACGGCGGGCGGCTTGGTCTGCCCCTCCACGTCCGCGCCCTTCAGCGGCAGCGTCTCATCCCCGGCGTACACCACCCCGACAGCCTCGGGCTCCGGGATGAGCGCGAACACCGTCATCATGGTGAAGAACGTCCACGCGTAGAGACACAGCTGGTACAGCGCGCCGTACGCCCACCTTGTACCGTACACCTCGTCGTGCGGGTCGCTCTGGAACCATACCTCCACCCTCATGCCGTACGTGAACGACGCCATGAGAGCGCATCCGACGTTGAAGACGAGCGCGGCGACGGCCATAGCCTTGGCGACGGGCGTCTTGGCGCTGGGGAAGAAGCACTGGTGCTTGCGCATGAGGAAGCCGCACAAAAAGTAGGGCATGTGCACGGTGGACCGGTGGATGGAGAGGAACCGACCGATCGTGGTGTAGCCGACGAGGACGCCGAGGACGACGTGGAAGAGGAGGGTCCATCGCATCTCGAGCGCGAAGGGCCTCCACAGGCGCTTGGTGAACAGCGACACGAGGTACCACAGCTGCGCGAAGGGGTACGCGAAGGTCCACTTGTCCCATCCGTCCCACTGCCCCACCACCGGGTCCATCAGCGCCCACTTGTTGACGAACTCGCACTCCGGATGCCCGCGCACGTCCGTCCACTCGCCCTCGCAAAAGGCGCGGGTGTAGAAGAGCGAGAAGAGGACGTGCATGATGACGTACGGCGCGAGCGTTCCCGCGATCAGGGCTCGCCTGCGCTTGGGGTTGAGGTCGCCGGAAACGTAGCCGGAGATGAGAACGAACGCGGGGACGTGGAAGCCGTAGATGGCGTGCATGTACGCGCCGACGCCCCGGTTACCGATCTTGTAGAAGGGCTCGAGGAAGTGGCCGCTGCTGACGAGCATGATGAACACGAACTTGGCGACGTCGAGGCGCTCGGAGGACGTGGTTCCCGCGCCGGTGTACTCCCGCAGGGTCGTCACCCACTTTGGATCCACGGGCTTGCCGTTATCGTCGCCCTTGGGCGCGGGCGCGGAGCCGTACCCGCTCATGTCGGCTGTGCCGCGGGGCTCCACGCGATCGGCTCACGAGAACGTCTCGGGACGCGGCCCCGTTCGACTCGGACGAAGCGTCGGGCCGGACCTCTCGAGGGTTCGATGCGACGCGTGGAACTCGCCGCGCGGACGAGGCGAGACCGGCGCGGGGCGTGACTCGCGCTGCGGAGCGGAGTTTGCGACTCGCGCGCGGCGATGTGCGCGACGTCGCCGGTGCCGCGGATTGGAGGGAAAACGGCCCTGGCTGGGGTGTTGCAGTTACGTTTTGGTGTCCGACCAAACCGTGTCTTTTTACGGTTCAACAAACCTTAAAACCTTCGATTGACGTTTACAACCGACCAAAACTAGGGAAGCTGGAAAGGGAGACGCCGACTTTCTCCCGGCAACTGAAAACCGTTTCGCGGGCGCCGCCCCTCAGGCGTCATCATGGCGGCCGCGCTCCTCAGCGTCGTCGCACCCAACCGCGGGCGCCCAGCCGCGCGACTCCCACGCCGCGTCGCCTCCGCGTCCAACACCGGAAGCGGCGTCCCGTCATCATCCTTCGAAGTCACCCCAGCGCACATCGCGAAAGGGGAGGTGGCGAGGGAATGGATCGCTGACGTGTTCGAGAACGTGGACTACGAGCTCGCCCTGTCGTCGTCCGACGCGATCGAGGCGAGCGGCGAGTACATCGGGCGTGGGGACGAGGACGAGGAGCTGAGGTACGGCGAGTTCGACATGGGATTCTTCGTCGCCGTCGTCGAGGCGTGCGAACCGATGCTGGCCGAGGCGGAGCGGAGGATGCGACCGAGCGGCGCGCCGGGCGCCTTCGTGGACGTGGGAAGCGGACGCGGTCAGATCCCCGTGCTGGCGGCCGCGCTCAGGCCGTGGTCGCGGTGCGCGGGACTGGAGTACGTCCCGGTGCTGCACGCCATCGCCGAGCAGGCGCCGACTTGTCTCGAGAAGCTAGCCGCGTCGGAAGCGACTCGCGACGATACAGACGACGAGTCTCGCCAGTCTCGTATGAACGCGATGCCGTCGTTCGATTCGCCCGCTCCGCTCTCGTTCACGCGCGGGGACATGTACGACGCCGTCGCCTTGACCGACGCGACGCGGGGCGCGAGCATGGTGTTCATGTTCAGCACCAAGTTCGCGACGGACGGGGACGGTCGCCTGGCGGTGTCGCCGAAGCTCAGGCCCGCGCTGGAAGCCGGCGCGGTGGTCGTCACGGTGAACAACGAGCTCGCGACGGCGGACGGGTTCGAGCTCGTGGCGCGAGCGGACGGTCCGGACGGCGAGCGTTCCGGGGGGTCCACGGCGTACGTGTGGCGCGCCGTGTGACTTACCGGCGCGGCGGCGTCGTGTGTAAACGTAGGATCGTATTATAACACTTACCTCGTAAAACTCGTAAAACTCGTACCAGTACGGTGAACCTTTCGGTGACTGCGACACCCGCAATCACTCCGCCCCAATCTCGTTGCGGTGAACCTTCTGCACGTGCGCCTCCATCGCCTCCCTGCTGTTGAACCGCTTGTTGCACTGCACGTTCCAGCAGAAGTAGTACCTCTCGTCCGTGTGCTCGCCCATGTGCGACGCGCGCTCCGCCGCCGTCGCAAACGCCAAGCCGCACTTTTGGTACGGGCACATCCGTCGCAAATTCTCCACGCCCGGGTGCGTGAGCCAGTGCCGCTTCAGCTTGGACGAGTCCAGAAAGCCCATGGTGCACCCCTCGAACGCGCACGTGTACGGCCGGTCCGCGTCGTGCGTCTTGGCGTGCTTCAACAGGAAGCGCTTCTCCGCGAAACTCTTGCCGCACGTCTCGCACGTGAGCCAACCGACGGACGACGACGTCGCGGTCGGGAGACAGAGCGTCGGATGAGCGCCGTCCTCGTCCCTCGCGCGCTTGTGTCCAACCTTACCCGGGGTCCCGACGTTTCCGGGGAGACGTTCGCGTCGTCTCGCCGCGTCGTTCGCGGGCTCCGGAGTCTGTTCGCCGTAGACGTCGCACCTTCGAGTCGCGACGTCCTTCGCGCTCGCTCGGCCGCCCCTGGCGCACCCGGCGCAAACCCCGCACTTGAGCGTCGAGTACCTCGGCCTCGCCCCCCCGTGTACCGACGCGTCGTGATCACCTCCGTCGAAGGTAGAATCGTCGACGACGAACGAGGCGATCGTTGGCGGGGGCCTGCCCTCCGCCGCCGCCATCACCGCTCGAGCGAGGCGGAGCAAGTCGGCGCCGCCGAGCGGTCGAAGGTCCGGCGCGGGCGCGACGACCGCGACGCCCCTGTCGTCCGCGGCGGCGAGCTCCTCGACCATGTCCGGGTCGCCGCCCGTGCCCTGCGCCGCCTGCTTGCTGCTGCCGTAGGTGCGAACCGCGGGTTCGTCGGGTCGCATGGGCGGCATCTTGGATCTGGAATTTCTGGCGTGGGTCACCCTGCGCCACGCGAACTTGGCTTTGGCCGGGTCCGCGTTCTCGTCCTCCTCGAAGAGGGTTCGGCGCTGCCACGTCGCGAAAGCCCTGTGCGGGTTGTCGGCGTCGCCGTCCGCGTCGGCGTTGGCGTCGTCGTCGCCGTGGGGCTTGGGCGGGTGGCGCCTGTGCTTCGACGGGGCGCCCGTCGCGTGGCGGGGCGGTTCGAGCAGATCGCACCGGCGCTTCAGCGAGCGGTTCGAGCAGCTCCTGCATCGCCCGCACCGCAGCGCGCCGCGCGAGGTCCTGAAGAACCCGTGCCCCGCCTTGGCTTCCCCCTCGGTCACGATCTCCGTGATGTCCTCCTCCCTGACCCGCGGGCCAGTCACCGCGGGGCTCGACGCCAGCGATCTTTCCGCCTCGGCTCCTTCCACCTCGGCCCCCGCGGTGTCGTCCTGAGACCCGACCACGGGCGTCGCCACCTCGGCCATTGCGGATGCTGCGGCGGCGACGAAGGCGAAGGTGCGAGGCGTGTGTGCGAGCCGACGTTCGACAACCTCGCCGCGCTCTCGACTGTGAGGAGCGCTGCGAGTTTGACCGCTACAGGCACCGAAGACTGCCGTAACTTTTGTCGTCTCACCATGACACTTGTATCTGTCTGAGAATGTCCTTAACCACCACAAAGAGGGCTCTCCTGGCTGATGGCGGCCGAGGAGGAGAAGATGCCGCAACTGACGACTCAGCCGTCCGATGTATCCGTCCAGGAGAGCGTCGATAGCCGCCCCGCGGGATCGCGCAAATCGATGTGGGGCGGATTTAGTCGGGGAGGCGAGAAGGTTCGATCGCCTTCGGCTTACTCGTCCGCCGCTTTCGCCAAGGGAGGAGACCACGGCGATGTCGACCACGACAAGATGCGAAAGCACTCGGTCGCTCTCGCGCATCGAATCTCCGTCCATACCTCGAGGCTAGCCACCGAGCGCGAGCTCGCGAAGGCGGGGGTGCGCCCGGTGTTCACCACAAACGACCCGCTCTGGAACCGACGTTGGGCGGTGTTTAACCCTCGACACCGATACGTCCAGTACTGGGACTTGAACACGCTCGTGCTCCTGGTGATCACGTGCCTCGTCACGCCGTACGAGATCGCGTTCATGGACGGCCAGCGAGGGACGAACGTCGAGATACTCTTCTGGGTCAACCAGTACATCAACCTCTCGTTCGTGTTCGACATGCTCATTATCTGTCTCTTGCCATTCGAGGGTGAGGACGGACAGTGGGTGGTTGACAAAAAAGAGATCTTCTGGCGCTACCTGCGGAGCATGTTCTTCATCGACCTCATGTCCATCGCGCCCTTCGACATAATAGAGCGCGTGCACACCGCCAACACCGGCCCAGAGGACGGTGACATCGCGAACCTCAAGGCTTTTCGCATCCTCAAGCTCTTTAGGCTGCTCAAGGTGCTCAGGATATTCCGCGGCTTGCGCATAGTCCGCGAACGCGAGTGCGAGTACGCGATCGACTATCAAGCGCTGAACATATCGATGCTGCTCGTGGTCCTCTTAGTCACCGCGCACTGGATCGCGTGTCTCGTGGCGATCATATGCAGGTATGACCCGGCCTCGCCGGATATCGAGGATTTCTTCCCGGACCTGGTGACTGAAGCGGAGAGCCCGACGAAATTGAAGCACTACCTGTACGCGTTCACGTGGGGGGTTCAGTGGATCGCCACCGGCGGGGGTTCCGGACACGACGAATCTTTGGTGAGCAGCGGTATGCGGTCATTCTTCATATTCCTCTTGATAATCGGAGCCATCGCCAACGCGGCGATCATTGGCGGCGTGATGACAATTATCGACGAGATGAACCTGCAGCAGAGGGAGTTTCACTCCAACCTGAACGCGTTGAACCAGTACATCAAAGCGGAGGACGTCACGAACAGGGAGATGAGCTGGCGCGGCCAGGTGATGCCCGGACGGGAGTTCTGCCGCCGGCTGCGCAAGTTTTACATCTTCAAGTTCCACAGCGCGCAGCAGTACCACAACCTCCGAAGCGTCTTGCAGAACGTCAGCCCGGATATGCGAAGGGTGGTCGCGGATGCCATGTACGGCGACGTGATTCGAGGGTGCGAAGTCTTCCGCAACGCGTCCGATGACCTGGTCACCGCGATCGCCGTCGGGATGGACGTCCAGGTGTTCGCCAGGGGCGACAGAGTGTACGACGTGGGCCAGCCCGCGGATACTCTGTACTGGACCATCAAGGGAACCGTGATGATGCCGGCGAAGGAGGGCGGGCACGGGCTGGATCTGTATCGAATGGGCGGGGAGCCGTTCGGCCAGGAGGTCATCTACAGGCTCGGCGCCCCGCGGACCAGGACCGCGGTGTGCATGTCCGAGGTCGTGCTCCTGGCGGTGAGCGGGGAGACCGTGCACTCCGCCATCGACGACTTCGCGGAGAGGGGCATCCGCTGGCGCGTGATGATGACCCGCAACATCCTGCGGCTGTCGGCCACGATGCTCCAGGCCAAGCAGGAGGCGCTGCACGGCCACTATTACTCGGGCTTATGCGACGCGGACGCGGGGGTGCGCTATCTGGACGACATGCTGGGAAAAGGCGTGCTCTTCATGCAGGATCCGGCGAAGAACAAGGTCAACAACCTCCTGTTCCATCTCAAGCGTTTGGTCACCGAGGAGCTCGAGAAGGGCGGCCTCGCCGGCGCAGACTTGGAGGAGAAGCTCAAGTCGTTCGAGCCGCACGAGGCGCAGTGGCACATCTCCATGCGAAAGATGATCGAGTTTAACGACAAGGTTCAGGACCTGAGGACGCTCCTGGAGAGCACCGTGGACGAGGAGAACCGCAACATGAGCTGCTGGTTCGACACCTTGGTCGCGGAGCGCGTGGAGACCATCGATCAAGTGGCGGAGATGAGTCACACGGATTTCAAGCTGATAGGGATCCCGCTGGGCGACGCGTTCACGATCGGCGCGGCGGTGGCTAAGGCGAACGAGCTCATGCGGGACAAAGGGGTCGAGTTCCTGAGGAAGCGACTGAGCGAGTTGCGAGGGACCGGCGGCGAGGCGAGCGGCGAGGTGGAGGTTTCCCGTCGGGGAAAATGATTCGTCCCTGGACTACAAGTCGGGTATTTATTCATTCATTCATTCATCTGAGAGATTCTCGTCTTCTAACTGAAAACTATGGCGAGACTAATCATTATTTAGCTTTACGAGATCGACTCTAACTGTTTGCCTGTGTCCAATCTCTGCAAACAAAAAATCTTGTCATGAATGAATGTGTGACGACGAGCCTCGCTGTCAGCAGCATGTTCTCAGAAGGTGCGACGCACGCCCGCGGCGAGAGAGCGGACGACCCACGAGTCGCACTCGAACGCGACTCGGCAGGTCGCGAGCTTTTCCACGCTCGAGGGGAGAGAGCGGGTTGGCGTCGGTCCGTGCATGTCCTGTTGCACGGCGGCCACCAGGACAGCCTTCGGGCTCCTGCGGAGAGGAAGCAAGCTCAGCTTATCGCCTACGGGCTCGGCCGGGTCTTCGAGGCTCCCGGCGGTCGCGCGTCGCGGGCGCACCTCGAGGGTTCCGGCGGCGTTCAGGAACGCCCCGGCGTTCACATCGCGCGGAGGGCTCGTCTCGCTCCACAGGAGACACGCGGGTGAGTGCCCAGCGCGTCAATGCGCCCCGTGTGTCACGGCCCCCATTTCCCTTCCCGGAAACCCCCGCCGAGTTCGGCCCCCCGGAATTTGCCCCAAACCCGCCCGCGTCGACTCCGACTCACCGCGCCGATTCCGCTCGTTTCCCGTCCCATCCACAGAGGTTCTCGCGCGCTCCAGCCGAAACAACCCGGTCTCGCGCGCCGTCTCGTCCGTCGCCTCCCCGCCGTCGCAGGACGCGTCGGTCGGCGACGTCGAGGCCAAGGCATCCGGGGCTGAGATCTCGCGCGGCGGCGACGGAGCGGCGGTGAGGCCCGAGTTTTGCGACATCAGCGAGGAGGAGGACGTGCAGAAGCGGAGGATCGTCGTCATGGAACCCGGCGCCACCGTCGTGTGCACCGCGGAGGAGGAGAAGATCTTCGGAACCCTGTTGGACGTCGTCAAGAGGTACGAGCTGCCGGTGACGCTCAGGGTCGCCGGCGGATGGGTGCGAGATAAGCTCCTGGGTAAGCACTCGTCGGACATCGACATCGCGTTGGACACCATGATGGGCGAGGAGTTCGCCGCCAAGGTGAACGAGTACCTTCAGGAGAAGGGCGAGGAGACGCACGGCGTCGGGGTGATCCAGAGCAACCCGGACCAGTCGAAGCATCTGGAGACGGCGACGATGCGCGTCCACGGGCAGTGGCTGGACCTCGTCAACCTGCGAAGCGAGGAGTACACGGAGGCGTCCAGGATCCCGGAGATGAAGTTCGGAAGCGCCACGGACGACGCGTACAGGCGCGATCTCACCATAAACTCGCTCTTCTACAACATCAACCTCCGGTGCGTCGAGGACTTCACCGGGATGGGACTGAAAGATTTACAGGATGGCATGGTGCGAACGCCGCTGCCGCCGCGGACGACGTTCCTGGACGACCCGCTGCGCATCCTGCGCAGCGTGCGATTCGCCAGCAGATTCGGATTTTCCCTCGACGACGCCATCGTGCACGCGGCGACGGACGCGGAGGTTCAGGAGAAGCTCCTCTCCAAGGTTTCCAGGGAGAGGGTCGGGAAGGAGGTGCAGGGGATGCTCCGCGGGCCCTCGCCGGGCGACGCGCTCTCGCTGCTGTGCAGGTTTAACCTCTTCGACACGGTGTTCGCCACGTCGTTCCCCGAGACGCTCACGAGCAGGCTGCCCCCCACGGTGGCGTGGGGGTGCCTCCACAGCATGCGATGCCTCGACGCCGTGTTGTCCTCCCTCGCCAACTCGAGGGGCGACGCCAGCTTCTTCACCAAGGAGCTCACGTGCGAGGAGCGCGAGTGGCTGGTGCTCGCCGCGTTCCTCGCGCCGCTCGAGGGCGGGGAGTTTCAGGCCCTCGGGCACCCCGCGGGCAAGAAGACAAAGTTCATCCCCGTGGTTCACACCGTCGTGAAGGAGGCTCTGAAGTGGCGGGTCAAAGACGCGGAGGCTGTCTCGCTCGTGCTGGAGCTCGCCGCGGACATGCGGTGGTCGCTCATAGGCAGGGACGGCGCCGAGCTCCCCAAGTTCACCAGGCTCCGCGCCGGTAAGCTGCTGAGGCGCGGTAAGGAGTACTGGCGCCTCGCGCTCATCATGGGCGCCGTCCTCGAGATGCCCGGCGTCGTCATGCTCGGCGAAGGCGACGAGCTCCAGCCGTGGGCGGTGGAGCTGGCGAAGGGTCCCCCGTCCGCGGAGCCCCTCGCGGAGAGCAAAGGCTCCCCGCTGCACGCGTTCAGCGCCACGTCACTGGGCGAGGGCGAGAGGACCAAGGATGGCGTCCTCAGCGACGAGGCTGACGCGGCGAAGGTGCGAGTCTCGGCTAAAAAACTCTCCGCTCGGGTTCGAGACGTCGAGGACGCCGTCGCGGCGATGAACCTCGACGGTGTTTGGAACATGCGACCCATCCTCGACGGGGGTAAGGTGATGAAGCTGACGGGCGCGAAGGGCCCGGTGATGAAGGTGCTCACCGAGCGGCTCATCGACTGGCAGCTCGAGAACCCGGAGGGGGGCGAGGCGGAGGCGTCGGCGTTTCTCGCGAGCGTCTCTGAACAGATCGTCGGCGAGTACGTCCAGCCGCCCCGAGGCGCGTGAGGGTTTAGGGTTACTGAGGGTTTACCGCTCCCGCGCGTCCGCGCCGCCGGCCGATCGGCGGTTTGTAATCGACGCGAAGGTTGTTTTCCGCGTCGCGTCACTCCTTTTTTAACGACAAAGTCGCGCCGAGGGTTACGAGTGGATAAAAGTACAAACCAAAGTACGACGAGTGACGGGTCACCACCACGCCGCGTCGACGCCGTCCGGAGCCGCCTCGAGCGCCGGCGTGAGCTCCGCCGGGACGAAAGCCTCCGGACCGTCGCCGTCCCCGCCGTCCCCGCCGTCCCCGCCGCCGCGCGCCGCGAGAAACACGAGCGCCCTCCTTCCCCTGTGAAACCGTTTTCGTTCATTCATCCCCGAAACCGTCGCGGGCGAGTACGCGCGCGAGCGAACGGTCCGCAGCGCGGCGACGCTCACGAGCGCGGACGCCACGCCGACGGACGCGCCAGGGGGCGACGCGGACGTGACGACGCCGATCGGTGTCCCGACCCGCGCGAGCCGCCCGTCGCCCGCGCGGCGCCGGTTCCGGCCGACGCCCGAACGCCACGCGGATTCCAGATCCGGCGCCGGGGCGAGCACCGCGTCGCCAACCCGGGCGGAGCCGCCCCACGGACACCGCACCACGCATCGCACGAACGACGACGACGACGACGACGACGACGATGATG
>Ga0181573_10001207_pt1 | contig 25787 bp, 30 predicted proteins | sample 101ome_25_FD_148643 | JGI IMG/M metagenome (GOLD analysis project Ga0181573, IMG submission 148643) | Coastal salt marsh microbial communities from the Groves Creek Marsh, Skidaway Island, Georgia - 101409BT metaG (spades assembly) | ecosystem: Environmental > Aquatic > Marine > Intertidal zone...
TGGTAAAAGTGCGTATGAACAGGCGCTGTTTGGTGTCGACGGAAACTGTTTAAACGACACGCGAGACGACGCGTTCTGCGCGAAGGCCGAAAACCTCGCAACTGTCGTGGACGGTAACGGTGACACGTGCTTCGATAAACTCCAGGCCGCGAACAAGGCTGCGGTCGCGGCGCAGTTGGGTCGAGATTTCTGCGATGCGAATCCAACGGACGACAAGTGTATGTGCATCAATCTTGCCAAGGATATCGGCGATGGCACAGGTTTCGTCGGGTACTGTGGGCAAAATCCAACGCACGCGGGGTGTTCGATCATCAACCGAGAACTCGAAAAGTACGATTCTCTCGGTGTTCGAAGACTCTATAGCATGATTGGACAGGCGACGTGCCTCGTGCCAAACATATGCACGGACGATAAGTACCTTCCCATTAACGGGGCGATTCCCCCGTGCGCGAATCAAATCGCTATCTGTGATCAGGCACTCAAGTTTCAAGAAGGCGCGGATGTGTACGCACTCGGCGATATTGTCACGAACCAGGCGTGTGACATTGATTTTAACACCCAGATTAGGGAGGTGTGCCAACCGGACGAAGACGGAAAATGTACGAAAGGTAGTGGATATGACATCGACGAGTCCGGTGAAGACATGTTCGGGGACGGCAACGGAGAAGGAGACGGCGACGGCGGCGATGACGCGCCGTCGAATCCGTTCGAAATCAGTGAAGACACGAAGAAATCGATCCTAACGGGGACGGGCGGGGTCGTGATTTCGTCGTCCAGTTGTTGCGCGGCAATCTTACTCATGTTATTAGCACTGTCTTAGTTTAGAGAATAGGAAAACATAACATATATATTATGGTGTGGTGTTGGTGGTGCGTACACCCTTTCGATGGCGAATCACTCGCTATGCCCACGAGACACGATCCTCTGCGTAACAAGTTTACGACGCAGGGTCACTTTTGCTCTTGGTCGTGCATGAAGTCGTTCGCGATCGATAAGTTTGGCGTAAACCGAGGAGGCATAGTGTGCGGTAACATCATCGTGTACCGCAAGCGCATGTATAATAAAATCGGGCCAGTGTCGCTCGCACCGAATAGGTTCAAGTTGAGTGTGTTCGGTGGCGACATGTCCATAGAAGAGTTTCGCGCGAACGGACTTCGTGACGAAGGGCCTAGGTGCCGCGTCGAGACCACGCCTCACGTCGATCGCGTGGTTCCCATCGTCTCAACTAAGGGAAAATTAGAAGAGATGGTGAGTGAAGATAAGACTAAACTCAAGCTCAAGCGTACGAAACCGCTCGTAAAAGATCACGCAGACTTAGAGAGTGCACTCGGACTCATCATAAAGCCTAAATGAATTTTGTAATTTCAGCCAGAAATGCACGGACAAAGCGCCTTCTTCATCTTAATCAAACCGGCCATGCCATCGACCATCGGTGGAACCATCTTTTTTAACAGGAGTTCAAACTCCGTGTCCTCTTCGCCGGCATCGATCTTAGAGATCAAGTGATTCAAAATGTCGATGACCAATTTCTTCTTGTCTTTACCGGGCATCTTCTTCACCTTTTGCGCCTGCGCGATCAAAATACCGAGAATGCCCGGGATGTCCTCCTTCGTGAGACCATCACGCACGTACCGGCGGTCGATTTCGTTCACGGCCTGAATGAGAGACTTTTTCTGTGCGCCCGGAATGACGAATTGTTCGAGAATCGCGTCCATGTGAGTTTTTTTATACGTCTAACATAGAAATAAAATGAAGTTTGACAACGCGATCGTCGTCGCGGCGCTGGCGATCGGTGCTTACCAAATGGTCGAGTCGTACAATAACCGGGAAAAACTCACGCGAGAGAACCTCACGTACATGTCACTCGGGATTGCTGCTAGCACGCTCTGGCTCACGCATCAAACCATGAATGGGGCGAACGCGGCCGCCATGTACACGGCAGTCGGACTACTTTTCCAATTATATTTAGTGAGCTACGTCCTCACGACCAATTAAGTTACACCCGCGGCCTTTCGACCCTTTCGCAAAAGGAAAGCAGAGACAAGCAAGAGAAGACCGTAAACGGCGACGCCGATTCCCGCCATGACCTTGTCGGGGGAGCTCTCGCTCTCGCTGGCGTCACACTTTCGCGAGATATCAAGCGCGACAGACGAACCAACGAGACCCATGATACCGTAGAACAGCGACCAAAGAAGCGCGTCGCTATTGAACATTTTACCGAGCAAAAAGGCCACCGGGATGGTAATACCAATCGTCATGGTGTGCGTAAGCAACTTTTCGAGGTTCTTGTACATGCCACTCTTCTGCGCGGCATCGCACTTGGCAAACTTGACAAGCGTTGTCGACGAAATTGTCGTGTAGAATGCGGCGAGCATGATGATCACGAAGATTGACAAGTAGCTCATTTCGAGATCGAGTCGACCCTCTGAGATTTTCTGGGCTATCACAACCGGGTTGAGTGCCATTTTGTTTTGTTGTATTACATGGATATTATTTTTCGGCGAGATCACTTGTCGTATATCCTCGCGTATGTCGAGAGTGCGCGCTCAAGGTCCCACGATGGATCGATTCGGTCGGGTTCGTCTTTGGAAATGCACGCGTGTTTAAATTTTTCCGGAGACATGTGGTGGGATTCCCAGTACAGGGAGGATAAGAATTCGCCGATGTGATCGACGCGAACCTCTTTGCCCACGAGGAGCGGCTCGAAATCGCGAATGATATCTTTTGGTTCATGCCTGCTGGCGAAGATGTTCGTGTACACGAAATCAGTGCGCATTTCATCAATCTTCACGAGCCCGGATGGAAGCACGTAGTAAAAGTGCCAACCCGGGAGTGCATCGAACATGTCTTCGATTCGAAGTTCATTCTTTCGGTAAATGTTATCGTACTCGAACTGCACCATGTCGACCGTGACGTCTTCGCCAATTCCTCGCAGAACGCCGATGTCGTGACCATCGGTATCAATCTTCAGGAAGTGTATGCGAGAGATGCCCCTCACTTTGCAGTACCTACTGAGACTGTTTTCTCCGGCGTCCACTGCCGTGACGTTGACGTGTACGTTATCGCCGGAGTAATCGACGACGCGGGAATACATCGTCTGACCGTACGTACCACGCCATTCGGGCCCAGACGGTTTGAATTCGGGGTCGAACAGGTGCAGTTGCATCCCGGACCGGATTTCCGATGGGAAACAGCTACCAGTCGCACCCACATCGAAAATGTGGGCATCCGATGGTGCATTTTTGACGATGGAACGCAGGAGCGACATCTCCCCATTGACTGTGTGGTTACAACAAATACGATAGTGAAAATATGGGAGATTGTACTTGTGTTCGTCGTCGCTCACGGTGATCCATGTATCGAGAGGCAACTCTTCCATCACGCCGGTGTTTCCTAAACGTGGGTGCTCGTCTCTAAATACCATGCATCGCGCGTCGTCTCTAACATTCGGCGAACCCGCACGTTCCACGATTGCTCTGAGAATTTATACATCTCACAGAAATTGTCACGCACGTTCGCCGTCGTGTAGACGTGATCATCTTCCCGCCAGCACGACACGGGATCCTGAATGGTCTCGCGTAAAGTTTTACCGTCTCTGCCCGTGTAGTACACGGGCTCCGAAACTGACTCCAGCTCGAGTCGCGCGTTCAACCGCACCGCGTGCGTCAGGTGAAGGAAGCCAGGTCGCACGGACGGGTCTATGGGGAGTCTCGAGTGGGCGAACCCGACGTATCCGCCGTCCGGTGTCGGTAACAGGTTCGATCCACCACGCAGGAACGTTTTGCTCGTGTCGAACGGGAGTTCGCCGCGAATGACGGTACATTTCCCCGTCGATGGTTCACAGTGTAGCAGAATGATGGGTTCGTAGTTGTACACGAACATGAGTTTGCCCTTGTACTCGAAGGGTGCCCAGTTTTTCTCGATGACGTTCGCACCGGTCAGGGACAGTGGCACGGCACTTCGCTCACCGTCGCGAAGGAGCCAAATGCACTTGTATTGGTTGGGAAACGGTGAGTCGCCGATGAAGACGACGTACAGATCACCATTGACCGTCACGAGCCTCGGGTCCTCGGCGCGGACGTCGGCGCCCATTTTCTGGGCATCGCCGCGGCTATTCCATTCGCGATCGAAAGTCTCTCGCATCATGCATATGACACCTTCGACGCACACTCGGACGTACGTTATGTATCCATCGCGCGTCGGGTGCACGGCGCGAAACATGGAGTACGTGCGACCTTCCCACGATTTACCGTCGTGGACGGGTTGGATTGGCGTCAGGTCTCGGACGAAAGTGAACATGCGTTATTTTTTATTAAACCTGAGTGTACTTATTCCTCTAGGGTGTCGTAAAAAGCATTTTGTGCATCTTGGCGAGTGACAGATTTCACGTGCCAGAGCGCCGTGGCAGGGTTGGATTCGAGCACGTGCACCTCGGCCCCCGTCAGCTTTTCGTGAACTTTACCGCTCCAATGAATGGAACCGTCGTTTTTGTAGTAGCGCATTTGGTAATCGGGCCAGTTGATGAATCCCGCCTCGTTCACCCTGAAATTGTGTTTCTGGAGGAACTTTGCCGTGTGCCCGGGCAAAATGTTAATGCGTGGCACGCAGAGAATGCTTTGATCAAACTGCCGAATGTTTTTTATGAGCGTCTCTTGCGGGATTTCGTCGGCGTCGATCATGAAGATGTAATCGCCCTTACAGAGCGACGCGTGAAAGTTTCGATGCGCCGAAAAATCCCCGTCGTGTTCGCGCTCGGCCGTTGAGATAAAGTCCGCGAACGTGGCGAGCACTTCGCGAACGCTCGGAGTCACCTTACCTGAATCGACGAGGACGTGGATGTCATCTTCATCGCTCTTGTTCTCGATCAAAAACTTTAAGAGGTCGCGGAGTTCTCTTGACTCATCACAGACTTCAACGGCGTACGTGATGGCCACCATCTTTCTTGCTCATTTTACGTCGCGAATCCTCTTTAAGCTTGAGTAAATGTACGAGCGCTTCGATCGCGATTCGTTCTTCTTTAGAGTAACCCGCAAGGAGGCGCCTATCGCGCGACATCACGACTTTGTTCACCCTCGGTCAGCGCTTCTAAGCCCTGCATGATGCGCGAAATCGCGAAGATGTTCACGAATGCACTCGCGACTAAAACACCCACGCGAATCGCATCATGCGTTTTCCTAAAGTCACCCGTACACACGGCGATGGCGACGCTCGGCACTATGTACACGCAGTGTATCGCTATGAGTATGATACTCACATCAACTCTCACGACGACAGCGTATAATCCCACGGATGCGAAAACGGCATCCAGGAGTCGTTGAACGCTTGGGTCTGACATGAGCAGAGTCAATTGAAACGCCAGTAGGAACATGCACGCGTACACGACGCAGTGCACGCCGAAGACGGGAACAGGGGTCGAGTCGTCGGGGACCGGTCCCACACACGACACCGGGGCGCGACTCTCATCGAATCCTATCCTCGGCGCGGCGTCGGGATCGGGGTCTAAGACGACGACGTATCGAGCCATACATGTAAAAGATACGATGCAAACCTTTAAGTTACAAAACTACTCGTTTCTCGTGTCCGACAACGAGGTCCGGGATGACGACGATTGATATCCCGACCTTTTGCAGGTTTTTACAAAAAGCCACGTCCTCCGAACAGATATCGACCATGCCGTCGATACGCTGGAGGTCCGCGTGAAAGTATGGATAGCGCAGGGAATCGAACACCCTCGAGCGCATCGCGAAGAATCCCATGCCTGCATACGAAACCGTAAACGGGTGGCGCTTCTCGAGAAGGGCATCTTCCGTGAGGAATTGAAAGGTGCCGTTCTTTGAGAAGTATTCCTCGTCCCAGTTTTCAACCACGGCGTACGCCGTCCCGCACGCCATCCTATATAACCCCGACGCGACGGGGTGGTCGGTGAGGCACTTCTCGATTAGCGTTCTCACCTGCGAGTGATGAAACGCGATGTCGGAATCGATCGTCACCCAGACGTCGAACTTTTTACCGTTAAAAGGCCGTTGCCCGGGTCCGCGTTTTACATCTAGACCAAGGGTCTTCATGCGCGCGAACGAGACGAAACTGCTCACGCCCGTGCTCACGAAAACATCGTAGTCACGCTTCAGCTCGATGATCGTCTCGGTGAAAGAAATCAAGAACCTCGACGAAAACGAGTCCCCGGGCGTGCTCACGATGACGACAGGTCGCATACTTCCCTGGTATGCACCGGTGTCTCTAAGACGCGTATAAAGTACGCAGGCAGTTCATGACATCCAAGTACACGGCATTCGGAATGAACTCTTTCGCGTCAAAAATAATTTGAGAAATCTTGCGGGCAGCATCTCGCCCGCGGCGGTCGCTCGCGTAATACTCCCCCAACATGTAGGTATCCACATCTGAAAAATCAACACCGTGAAACCTCTCGAGGTAATCGAAAGAGTCCTCGCCCAGGTGTATTTGGATCTCGTGGGGTAATCGTTTCGCGTACCACTCCACGACGTCCGCCAAGTCTAGTTCTATAGCGTCGTCCAAATTTCTCCAGTGCTCGAATTCGAAATCCTCGGACAACATCCAATCGAGCGCCGGTAAGTTGCGCATCATGACAGCGAGCGACGTCATGTACATCTCGTCGAACGCGCCGTAGCCTTCGGTGTCGCGAATACATTTGAGAACGTCGACCGATTTATTAGGTTCACACAGGGAAACGGCGACGCACTCGGGATTCTTAGCCGTACCGATCACGAATGTATCGGGTAGCATCATCTCTTCGCGCCATTCGGCTATGGCCTTCGCGTGCGTATCGATGGCGACGAGTTCGACCGAGTGTCTTCGCAAGGCCTCGACGTCGCCCTTAGAACAGAGTTCGAGGACGTGGTCACGGGTATTCATCACTATTAATTATTGATTACACATCGCGCGATGCTTCTAAGTGTTCACTTGGTTTCGATTTGAGCATGTGGTCAGCGAATTCGAGGGCATCGTCGCTCGTCGCGTCGGGAAACATTTTACAGAACGCGCGCATCGCGGACCCGATGCCCGGAATATTTTCGTATTTCGGGAAGAATCCAGAAACAATGAACTCAGGGTCTAAACGCCCGTCGGGGAACCACTCAACAAAAGTTCCAGATTTTGTCCAAGGCATTTACATTACATCATGTCAAGTCTCTAAACCTTGAGTTTATGGTAGTGTTCTTTGACCTCGGGCGCGAGACCGAGTTCAGTGAAGTTTGGCGTCCATGGATGCTTGGGGTATTCTTTGAGCGCCACATGCGCGCGGTTGAAATGCCCGTGCATGTCGGGGGCCGATCTCCGGGAATACATCGTGTACTGTATAGCAGTATCCACGGCGTAGGCCTTCCTGTGATGATTCACAAGCCAAACGATTTTGCGAATCGCATCGCGACTGGTCTGTCGCAGGCACGCGTCATTGAGCGTCGTTTTGTTGCGGTTTGGCCCGCGACCACCCGGAAGCTCTTCGCCATCCAGGTACGTCGAATAGCACAGGAATGCCCGGTGAACGTCCCCGTGAAAATCGTCTTCGAGAAGTCGCTTCGCCTTGGCGCGAACGGCTTCCAAATCGTTAAGTTCGATGTTCGACTCGCGAAGTGAAGTCGTGTACTGTTCGATCGTCGACTTTTTGTAGCCCCGCTCGCGGAGCGCGTCGACGAATCCCCTGAAAAGCGTGTGCGTGGTGACGACCATGGTCGTCTCGTTTTTCTACAGTATCATCCGGGCTTTCCTTTAAGCACGCATTCAATTTTGTCGGCGAGTAATTCAGTGAAAACGACTGGAATCGTGTTTCCCAGGTGTTTCCACGCAGTCGTCGAACACTCTGACAGATGGAATCCATCGGGGAACCCTTGAAGCTTTTTTGCCTCTTCGAGCGTGAGTCTGTGCACGACCCCGTCGACCATGTACCCGTCCCAATTCTGTTTTGACGCTATCGGCGATCGCCTCCCGCCACATCGTATCGTGTACGCGTACTTCTTTTCGTAATTCCTTCCCAGGAATTCACGCATGGTGACGTTTCGATTCTCTCTATGAGAAAAGTCCAGAATAGTTTCCGCGTCGCACGCGATGTCATTCCGCACGCATAGCATGAGCACGCGTCGTCGCATTTGCGGGAGACCGTAATCCGACGCCTTCGCGATCGTGTGGTGCACCGAGTACCCCGCACCCTCGATAGCACCAACGATGGTTCGGAACGTTCGACCTTCGTCGTGCGTGAGCAATCCCGGCACATTTTCGAGTGCCAGGATTTTAGGTTTGCGCGCGCGCACGAATCTAATAATCTCGAGGAATAGGACACCACGGCTATCCTGAAATCCCATGTGTTTTCCCGCGTGTGAAAACGCTTGACACGGAAACCCCGCGCAAAGGATGTCGTGTTCGGGGATGTCGTCGTCCTTGATGTTGTATATGTCACCGCGCGGGGTCACGCCGTGATTCGCTCGGTAGATGGCGTGCGTCGATTCGTCTATGTCGCTCGCGAGCACGCACTGCCAACCTTTTGCGGCGAATGCCTGGTGAAACGAGCCGAGTCCGCAGAAAAGATCGATAAACTTCATCTCGTGTATTACATGTTTTTGTAAGGATTTCTCTAAGACGCAACTTCATGTCTGACCCTCTCTCGATTCACGAGGTGCAATTGCTCGACGTCGGCTTTGTTTTGACCCACGTACGGGACGGCGTAGCCTTCGTCGCACATCCACTTATTCACGTTCGTCTCGACGCCATCTTCGATGACCCAGATTTCAGCGAGGACGCGCCCAAACTTGCCGCGGGAATCGGCTTCGGGGCATCGTAGTTCGAGCTCGATGTCGTCTTTTTCAGATTCGACGGCCTTGAGACACCACTGCTTAAGTTTTCTTTTGGCGAGTAGACCAAATTTCTTCTCCTCCTGGTCACGGGTTCGACTCTCTGGGGTGTCGATGCCCAACAGGCGCACGCGTTGACGAGTACACACGTCAAAGCCCAAGTCAATAACAACATCGACGGTGTCGCCATCGACGATTTTTTCGATGGCGGAGACGCGGTACTTAAAGTTGCAGGGAGATTGAGTGTACATTCCTCTCCTTTGTTATTTCAGGCTACACTTCTCTAAGACGTCACATGAGACCGGTGTACGGACCCGCGATGTAGAACACGTTCTTGAACCCGAGACCTTCAAGTTTTTCGGCGGCGTAACGCGCCCGCTGTCCGGAATTACAGTACGCGAGAATGCCCCCGTCGCGCGGTAAATTCTTCGTCGACGCTCGACTGATGGTTCCGATTGGGATGTGAATCGCCCCTGGGTAGTGACCAGCCTTAAATTCGGACGAAGTGCGCACGTCGATGACGCGCGAAATCGTTCCCGCGCGAATCATGGCTTTCGCACGTTTCGCGCTGATTAGGTTCGGGCCCGTGAGCGTGTACGTGAGCGCCGCCGCTATGATTCCAACAAAAATAGAGAAGTACATTTGTAATTTACAGCAGATTTTATGTACGACCGGACGTCGTGCAAGTTGCGGCGTCCCATTGCGACTTGTGGAGGCGGTAAAAGCGATCCATAAACTCTGCTCGTTTACCATCTAAACACTCCCTAAAATCACTGTAAGGCGACCAGCACATGCTCGGACGACGAGACACGCTGTCCAACACGTACTCGAGGGCCGCCCAGTGGAGCCCTTCGATGCAACCTATCACGGAGGCCGCGCCGTGCACGACGCCCACTTCTTCAAGTCTCCGTAACGTTTTCACGTCACCGCGTAGGGCCGCTTTGAAACACACCTCGTCTATCACATCGTCGGCCTCCACCATAGCCGTTTTCTACCATTTTTACCCGTACCTCTAAGCACTACAGGACACCATTAGAGATAAACTCGCAATTACTTTAAGGGATGTTGGCATACGTCTCGGATTCGGGCATTCATATACGCGTGGGTACGAACGCGAAGGAAAACGACGCGCTCCGCGACGAATCGAATCCCGCACACTTTTGGTTTCACGTCGCGGAGCGCCCGGGCGCGCACGTCGTCGCGGAAACGACCGAACTGGATCGTGTCACGAAAAGAGACGCGGCAGTTCTCGCGGTATACCATAGCAAAGTTGAAAAGACGCAGAAAATGACCGTCGTCGATGTGTGTCGACTCTCTCAGGTTTCTTCCAAAGCAAAGGGGCCACACGGGCTCGTCAGTCTCCACGGGTCCGACATCAACGAGTTATGCGTTTTTCAAAACAAGGCCACTGAAAAGGCACGTTTAGCGCGGCTTTTAATAACAAAATCTACCGTCACTCGCTACTGTTGATGTTCATCCATTCGCGCTGGTACCTCTCGAATGTCCTATGACAAGGCGCGCACTGCGGGGCGATGGGCTCGGTCTCGTGCAAACGAAGGTACTCGGTTGCGATTTCACCGAGTGTCGCGCGGCCGCGGTGTTTAAAAGCATCGACAGCTCGAGAGATGAGTTCGGGTCGCGTCGCCCCGATGTGCGACCTCGTCAAGCGCGCGCGTTGATCGCCACACGTGATGCAACACTCGGTCTCGTCGAAATGAATGAGTCGATGGACGAGATTCGCGAACGAACCGAATTGCAAGTGGCGCTTGAAATCGTCGCGGCGCTCTTTCGTATCTATGACGACGACGGCTTCGCTCGTGAGCTCGCGCTCAGCGGCGTTCAAGCGCTTCTTGGTAGACACGTTGTGCAAAATGGTGCCAATTTTCTTCCGACACGCGTCCTCATGAATCGCCATGACGGCGGGCTCGCGATTTAAGATGTCATAGACGTTCGACACCGTCGACATACCTTCCGAATCATATTATCTGTTCTCTAGGGCGTATACAGATAAGATTTCCTTAACCACATCCGAACGCATGATGTCGGAGTGGTCCATCTCCACGATTTCGACGTTGACTAGATCGAGTCCACGCGTGCGGTCCAAAAAATCGGCGAGACCGTTATCTGGACCGACGTCCGATTGGTTCAGGTCGCCGGTGACCACGAGTTTACACCCCGGTCCGATGCGCGTGAGAAGCAATTGCATCTGACTTTTCGTCGAATTCTGCATCTCGTCTGCTAAGATGAATGTGTTGTCCTGAAACGTGCGCCCGCGCAAGAATCCGAGTGGTTCGGTTCGGACGACGCGGTTCATGTGGGCGTGCGACATGTACCGCTCGAACACGTCATACATCGGACGCGTCCACGGGGCGAGTTTCGTATCAGAATCCCCGGGAAGGTATCCGAGGTCTTCGTCAGCTGCGACCGTTGGGCGAGTCAGAGCGATCTTACCGTACCGCATGGCTTCGTGACACGCCAGGAGAGTCTTACCCGTCCCCGCAGGTGCGTTCACGACGATGATGGGTTTGGTGGATTGAAGAGCCAGCATATATTTACACTGACCGGCTGTACTAGGGAGTATGTACATAAAATGAATGCTCAAAATATTTTCGGCGTTTATTATACAACAACATGCTCAACGTCAAACTCAACGCTAAGACTACGATTATCGTCGCCATCATTGCGGCCGCGTACATCTACCGCGAGCGCATCGAGGCCGAGGTGAAGAAGCGCATCGGTCGTTCCGAAGAGGAATACTGCTCAAAGTGCGGTGGCAAGTGGTAATCAATCGAAGGCCCGATCATCTCTCTTTTCTTTGTAAATAACCAAGCAACGCCCCGAGCGTCTCATCGGAGTTCCATGGGCATCCGTTCTCGTGGGCGTACGTCAAGCACTCGATGTGACCATTCTTCGCCGCTTCTGCGCACGTCCGAGAGTCCCATGGGCATCCGTTCTCGTGGGCGTACGTCAGGCACTCGATGTGACCATACCGAGCCGCCGTGAAGCACGTCCACTCGTGCCAATCGCACCCGTTCTGGTGGGCGTATTTCAGACACTCGAGGTGACCATGCGAAGCCGCTTCTGTGCACGTGCACTCGTCCCAATCGCACCCGTTCTCGTGGGCGTACCTCAAGCACTCGAGGTGACCATTCTTCGCCGCGTGTTCGCACGTCCGAGAGTCCCACGGGCACCCGTTCTGATGGGCGTACCTCAAGCACTCGACATTCGCCGCTTCTTTGCACGTCCACTCGTCCCAATCGCACCCGTTCTCGTGGGCGTACTTCAGGCACTCGATGTGACCATGACAAGCCGCTTCTGCGCACGTCCACTCGTCCCAATCGCACCCGTTCTCGTGGGCGTACTGCAGGCAGTCGAGGTGACCACGCCGAGCCGCTTCTTTGCACGTCCGCTCGTTCCACGAGCACCCGTTCTCGTGGGCGTACTTCAAGCACTCGAGGTGACCACCCCGAGCCGCGTTTTCGCACGTCTGTTCGCCCCACGGGCACCCGTTCTCGTGGGCGTACTTCAAGCACTCGAGGTGACCATCCCTAGTCGCTAATGAGCACGTCAACCCCTCGCCCCACGGGCACCCGTTCTCGTGGGCGTATTTTAAACACTCGAGGTGACCATCCTCAGCCGCGTTTTCGCACGTCTGCTCGCCCCACGGGCACCCGTTCTCGTGGGCGTACTTCAAGCACTCGAGGTGACCATCCAAAGTCGCGAATGAGCACGTCAACTCGTCCCAAGGGCACCCGTTCTCGTGGGCGTACTTCAAGCACTCGAGGTGACCATAAAGGGCAGCGCGCCAACATTCCGACTCGCTCCAAGCGCACCCGTTCTCGTGGGCGTATTTTAAACACTCGAGGTGACCACACCGAGCCGCGTGTTCGCACGTCTCCTCGTTCCATGGGCACCCGTTCTCGTGGGCGTACTTCAAGCACTCGAGGTGACCACGCGAAGCCGCTTCTTTGCACGTCCACTCGTCCCAAGCGCATCCGTTCTCGTGGGCGTACTTCAAGCAGTCGAGGTGACCATACGAAGCCGCTTCTTTGCACGTCCACTCGTTCCACGGGCACCCGTTCTCGTGGGCGTACTGCAGGCAGTCGAGGTGACCATGCGAAGCCGCGTATGAGCACGTCCACTCGTTCCACGGGCACCCGTTCTCGTGGGCGTACTTCAAGCACTCGAGGTGACCACGCGAAGCCGCTTCTTTGCACGTCCGCTCGTCCCAATCGCACCCGTTCTCGCGGGCGTACTTCAAGCGTTCGAGGTCGCATGCCATAGTCGTTGGTGCGTTCGCGTTTCCCCGAGTTCTTTTCACACCCCTTCTGCTGGTATTGGAACACGTTTCAGCGGACATTTTGCCGGTATTGGAACGCGTTTCAGCGGACATTTTGCTTCGGTCGGTGCGCGTTGATAAGTGACGACCCCTCGTCTTCGACTCGTCCTTGCGTGCGCGTGCGAGGGTTACGTGAAATTTCGTGATTGAAATTTGAAATTTGAAATTTGAAATTTGAAATTTGAAATTTGAAATTTCGTGATCTCTAATACGCATGATTTTTTAATGAATTAGACAATATGAACAATGAAAACGCAATGGACTACGACGCTCTCCTAAGTACCACGCGCGATGCATACGGTATCATCGAGAACGTCCTCGATTTAGAATTCAAACTAAGACAGCTCGGACTGTATGCACCGAAGCCATTTGAGCGAGAAGTTCGACGCGTGTTGAGACTACTTCACAAATATAACCTCGAGGAGTTCGCGCAGAGTAGGCGAGGGCTCGTTCGCGTCTACGAGAGGGAATGGTACTTAGTAGCTTACGTGCTCGTTACATCATTCGTAGCGTTTTGTATTAAGACTCGCTTTCTTCTTTATTCGTAGGTTCCGGAAGTTCGATCGTCTCGACTCCGGACGCCTTGAATTCCTTTAAAAGCCGAAGCGAACCCTCGAGTCGAAGGATTTCGCGCGTGTGTTCTTCGATCGCGACGACGACTTTTTCGATGTTTTCCTCGATGCTGATGCTCGCCATTTTGTTTTTTTATACACTTAACCACATTTCTCTAAGTTTAGGGAAATGTCGTCACATTGAGCAGGTCGGACGATGAGCACGCTCACGCGCACGGGTGTCAACGTCCCATCGGGGTCTCTGGTACCAGAACTCAGGCGCGAACTCACGGTACGACCCGTTTCGAACACGGAGTTTGGGTTCCCACCGCCACCATTCAAAGTGTTTAAGAACACGAAATCGGGGATATGTGTTCCGCGGTTTTTCGCCGAAGCGCGCATTGGCAAACCGCGCGAGGACAAGCGTCCGGAACCCGCGAAAATGGACGTCAATTTCAAGGGCCAACTACGGGCATCGACGCGGCAAATCGAGGCGTTCGACGCGGCGATCACGGCGGGACACGGCGTTCTCAGTCTACCGTGTGGGTACGGCAAAACAACGGTCGCGCTCGCGATCGCGTGTAGACTCGGATACAGAACGATGATCATCGTGCATAAACAGTTTCTCGCGGACCAATGGCGTGAACGGATCAAGCAATTTGCACCAAGCGCGAGCATCGGGATCATCAGGCAGGATAAAATTGAAACGGATTGCGATTTCGTGATAGCGATGCTTCAGTCGCTCTCACTAAGAGAGTATTCATTCGAGCACTTCGACTGCTTCGGGACCGTCATCGTCGACGAGGCGCATCACGTGTGCGCGAAAGTCTTTTCACAGAGTCTATTCAAAATGTGTCCAAGACACATATACGGGCTGAGTGCGACGCCCGAACGCAAGGATGGATTAACGAAGGTGCTTCACTGGTTCATGGGTCCGACGTTTTTCGCGATCGAGCGTAAAAATCAGGACGGTGTCGAGGTTTTCCCGACACCGTTCGATTGCGACATGTACAAGGGACCGCCCCCGGCTCAGAGAAATGGGAAAATCAGCCTCGCATCCATGGAGACCGAGCTCGTAGAAATGCGCGAGCGAAATGTGATGCTCGTTGATCTCATCAAGAAAGCATCCGCGGGGTCGCGCCAATTACTCGTCCTTTCGGGAAGGAGATGGCACTGCGAACACCTACACCAATTCTTCAAGAAGACGTCCGGGCTCTACATGGGTGGCATGAAAGCGGCGGCACTGGAGGAATCTTCGAAGAAGAAAATCATATTCGCGACTTTTTCACAAGCGCACGAAGGCCTGGACATTCCATCGCTCGACACGATCATTCTCGCGACGCCTAAATCGGACATAGTGCAGAGCATAGGGCGAATCATGCGCGAGACCCAAGGTAAACTGAACAACCCACACATCTATGACGTAGTCGACCGATGGTCCGTCTTCAACGCCATGTACTACAAGCGCTTGAGAGTATACAGAAAGGGAGGGTTCAAGATCCACGGGAACGAAACCGAAAGAAATGACGAAGCGCCCACAGAATTCATGTTCAGACTGTAGTAAAAACGCGACGCGATGAACGAAAGGATTTAAAATGTTTCTTTGTAATAACAATGTCCGGTGCACTCACGGCCCTCGTATCGAAAGGCGTCCAGGACCAGTACCTCATCACCGATAATCTGGACGAGGCACGCAGGCACTTTAGGACGAAATATAAACGGCACGCGAATTTCGCCCAGGCCCCTAAACTCATCCAGACGGTAAATCCCAGTGAAGCGCTTCTGTACACGATCAAAATCCCCCCGGCCGGTGACATTCTGAGTTACGTGTGGTTTGAAGGCCCGGGCATCGCGACGAACATGTTTCATAAATCAACCATCGACCTTTACATCGGAGGCCAAAAAGTTGATTCCCACAGGTACGACTTTCTGAGCGATATCTGGCCGTCTTATCTCGCCGACACGTGGACCAAGGCACAGGAGGTGAACAACAAAATGACGCAAAACACGGTCGATTTCGTGCCGCTTCATTTCTTCTTCAACGACTGTCGTTCATTCCTGCCCCTGCTCGCACTGAAACACGCGGCGGTCGAAATTAAGATTCACTTCGATCCGACCGTCGTCAACGGTCTCACGGCCGCGCAGAAACAGGCAAAATGCTACGGCAACTACGTGTTTCTCGATAAGAATGAGCGCGACAAATTCGCCGCACCCGGCGTCTCCATGGATTTCCTGATCCCACAGGTCCAGGTCATTGACCACGATTTAAAACACGTCGATAACAACGAACTCGAAAGCGGGGGCGACAATAACATCGATATATCATCGTTTAACCACCCCGTGCGTTCTCTATTCTTTGGGTTTCCGGGTCTCTCGAACGACGACGTCAACGACCGGTTCACATTCAAAAGCGCGGACATCGTATTGAACGGCGTGCCACTCTTAGAAAACATGAGTCCATTGTACTTCCACGCGGTTCAGAATTATTTCCACTCCACTCACGGTATCGTGGAATACGACGCGACGAACGCGTGCCCGTTTTACACTCGTTATTACGCGTATCACTTCGCGCTTCACGGCGACGACTGCACCCCGTCCGGCTCGTGCAATTTTTCGAGATTAGACGACGCGAAAATCGTCTTGCGCGGTGTCGAGTGCGGTAGCGATCGCCCGGATAACCAGGGACTGACGGTCTACGCACTCTCATGGAATGTGTTACGCATTCGCGACGGCCTCGCAGGAATTCTTTTCGGTAATTAGAGTAGGTATGCCTTTCATCGGTAACACGGGCAAGATCGATCAGATCTACTTGGCGAGACTCGACCCTCAACAAGTAGAAGATCAGCAGGCGCAGAATTTAGATAACATCCGGACCGGTGACATCGAGGCTTCCAATGTGCTCACGAGTAACATTGGCATAAACGTGCTCGAACCTTCGCACAACTTCGAGCTCGGATCGAATCTTTTCATGGATGACACGCTCGAAGCGGACGGATTCGTTCTCGACGTGAAGAAACGCGCGAGGACCGAAAAGTTGTTCGTCGCGACCCAATTCGGCGTTTCGAACGCCAATCCCACGCACGCGGTGGACGTTTCAAATGTGTTCTTCATCGAGACGACGCAGGGTTCGACGAATCAAGTGGTCATCGACGGGAACGTGCGCTCGACGAACGCGCTCATCACCGATCGCGCGGTGTTCGGAGCGTCAGAGACTGTGGTCATCGACCCAACAGCCCCGGATGAAGTGCTCGTGCAAGGCAACGTGAATTGCCAAAAATTGACGGCGACAGACGGTCTGTCTTTCGGCGCGAACATTCTCTTCGATGACGTCGGATCAAACGTGCTCGTGTTGACGGGGAACGCGAATCAGGTAGGTGATTTCGTGATCACCGGTAACCTCACTTGTCTTAACTTCAACTCGACGGGCACCGCGACGATCATTAACCCGGTAAATATCGCGACGAGTAACGCGATCATAGAGCTCGCGATCGGGGGCACGGAAAACCAGGACGCGGCCGTTGTCTTCCATCAAGCGAACGAGAGCAATACGTTCATCGGATACGTGCACCAAACCGCGAGCGATGCGACGCCCGGCGCGGCGGGCAACCCGGGAATAGATGAATTCGCCATCGGTCGGTGCACGAACGGCGCCGCGTCGACGACGATGGACATCGTCGATGACATCACGGGCGAGGAAATCAACGTACACGTGTACGGAAAGCTGTACACTTCGAATTCCGTCGGCGTCGCGAACACACACCCGACGGAAACGCTCCACGTCGGTTCGAATCTCTGGGTCTCTGACGAAGGCTCGAACGTGCTCGTCGTCAGCGGAAACGCACTCGTCGATGGGAGGTTCACGGCGAACGCGAGCGTGTTAGTCGGCTCGAACGTCGTCATCGATGACGCCGCGACTTCCGTCGTCCAAGTCACGGGGAATACGTCGTCCACGATTCTCCTCGCGACCGATAGAATTGGCGTCGCGAACGCGACCCCGCTCGATTCCATCAGCGTCTCGGATAAATTTCGCGTCAGCGAGACCGGCGCGAACGTGATGACGGTCGAAGGCAACGCCGTCGTGCAGAGCAATCTTATCGCGATGTCCAATCTCGCGGTCGGGCGCCAGACTGCAAACGAAACGGCACACATACAGGGAAGCGTCCGCATAGGCGATTCTGAGGGCCTGGACGACGACGCGGAGTACGGCATCAAATCAACCGGTCAGTTGTCCATCCACGCAAACGATGCGGGCTCGGGAGACGATTTCGCATCGCTTCATCTCAAATCAGGAGCGTCTGCCGCACGGGAAGCCGCCATCGACGTGCGAGGGGGAGCGTCGAACACGTGCATCGCCTTTTCGACGCTGAACAGTGAACGCATGCGTCTCACGTCGAGTGGGAATTTAGGTCTCGCGTCCACCTCACCGTCAGAGAGATTAACGGTGGATGGAAACATCCAGGTCGTCGGTTCTTCCGGGGCCATTTTCGGCGAATCGTTCGTCTCGTCTAACAAGTCCATGAAGATTCGAACGGACACGACCGCGGGTGAATCGTTCATAGAAAGCCGCGTGTCTCAGGGCAAGGGCCTGAACCTCAGCGCGACGTCCGATGCGAACTTTGGGGACCCGGCCGTGACCATTCTCGATTCCGGAAACGTCGGTCTTTCCCAACAGACACCCGAAGCTAAACTACACGTGGGTGGGTCCACGTTCATAAATGACGCGCTCGCGTCGAGCAGAACCGACGGCGTGTTCGATCACTCCAACACGCCGCTCACGGTGACGAATCTCGTCGATAACGCGTCCGTCAATTCACCGAATCACGTGCTCAATCTGTGCCGAAGAGGCCCCGCGTCGTCCACAATCCGGGGTCAGAAGGCTGAATTCACGCTCTCGAGGTGGGAGAGCTCGGGGAACAATTCGAGGACGCGTCTCGACATCAATCTCGCCCACGACGCGTATAACAACGTGAGCGTCATGACGATGCGTTCCGATTCGAGAGTCGGCATCGGGACAAATTCACCCCGGAGCACGCTTCAGGTGAAAGCCACGGGCACGTCGAATCCCGAAGGCAACGGGCTTCTCGTGTTTAACCCGACGAAAAATGTGGACACGGAAGACGCGATCGCGTGTATTCAGGTGCAAGAAACGGGCGGGAACCCATTCGCGTCGTTCTCAGTGTTCGATGACGATGTCATCCCGGCAACGCGAACTGGATGGTCCATCGGCCTGGATAACGCCACTTCCAAGGATTTCAGGATCACCGCGAACGTGAGCGCCGTTTCGAATGTTCAGCAAACAGCCGTGTACATAAACGGCGCGACGTCGAACGTCGGGATCGGCACAGATAATACGACGTACGGCAAGCTATCCGTCGACGGCGACATCATCATGGGGAACCGACTGGAATTCGGGGGCGTACCGGGCGACCAACGCTCCAGAGACGGTGGGACGGGTGATTTCGGGCACACTTTCCTCGAAGAAAAACGCAAGGGTTCTTCGAACACGTCCGAGTTACTCATCTTTAAGGGTAACGATAAGACGGATCGCGATCTCATTCGACACGTCGCAGCGCAACACAAATTCTTTGTGTATCGGAAGAACACCGGGCTTGTCAAGTCAGAAGTCGACAGCATTCGCGCAGGTCTCGCGGACATCACCAACGTGTACGAACACGACCAACCCGTAATGATGCTCAGCGCAGGCGCAGGGGCGGGTGGGCGCGTAAATATAGGGGGCGTGAGTGACACGGGTGAGGCGGCTGCGCGGGACGACACGCGTCTGTACATTTCCGGGGACGTTGAATTGACACAAAGCAGTAAACTCATGGTGGGTAACGAGGTGTTACAATTCTCATCCGCGAGTGGCACATCGACGAACGCGATCACGTGCGCGGCGGGGTATAATTTACAATTCCTAAACGGGTTCGTCGAGCGCATGCGCATCGCCTCGGACGGACGTGTGGGTGTCGGAACTCAGACAGTGGACAACGATTTCCACGTTTTCAACGCGTCCACCGGGAGCGTGACGGTGGCGAAATTCGAATCCGCGAAAGGCGCGAGCGGAACGACGACCACGGGTGCCAACTTTTCAGTCCGCGACGGGGCGACGCAATATGGAGGCTACGTTCGCGGGTTCAAGACACACAATGGACCGACCGGTCTCGTACTCGGATCACACGACGCGGGCGTCGATTCAGATTCCATCTTCTTTTCAGGAGGCAAATGCGGTGTCGGGACGGCCGATTGCGAAGACGAACTCCATCTATACGATTCGAACGCCATGATTGAATCGTCAACATCCGATGCATTTCTTAACTTTAAGACTTCATACGGGTCCGCGACGTCCAACGTGCGAGCGGGGACCAACGGTAACCTGTACCTGACACCGGCAAACAGTGACGTTATCGTCATGGGTAATCTCGACGTAGAAAACGACATTTCATTCGGTGGGACGCTCGAACTCGGGACGACACTCGGGATCAACTTGGGCGCTGGCGTCTCCCCCGAGACCGCGCTCCACGTCGGGGGCGGCGTGATCACGAACGACGGAGATTTCGCGTGCAAACGGTACTCAAAATCGTTCACAGTCGGCGCGGGGGCTGCGAAAGACATTCAGCTCGTCTTCGGCCCGCGCTCGATGCTCGCGGAAATAAAAGCCGTGCTGCGAGAAATCGGGTCGCAGTCGAACGAAAACAGTATCAACACGCTCATCATTGAACTACAAGGCGGGAACTCAAACACGGCCACGAACACGACGTCCACAATCCCACTCGCGTTCGGACGCGTCAACGTGTTCGGTGGGGCGAACGATTACCCGTGGAACATTCAGGCGTGCTCCACCACGACGACGTCACTGACGCTGGTACCGAAAGACGTTTCTAACGCGCGGGTGTACGCGTACGACATCTTCGTAAAATTATATTCAAGCATTGATGGTAAATTGGAGAGTATTAAGCGCGATTCCCAGAATATTACAGTGCAGAATTTTACTTACTAAATTATTTTACGACTACATTCGCGCGCGCATTTGAACCTTGGAAACGTGTGACTAGGGTTTAGGCTAACATTCATTTTAGCGATTCACGGTGTAGTGAATCGGAAAAATGTTTACAGAATACTCACTTACCTTTGGCGATAGCGTCGACGACACCCATCGTCAACACCCCCGCGATAAAAAAGAACACGCACATGTTACACTCCGTGACCTCGTGTGAACGCCTCTTCTTGTTCTGAACCGCAGGCGGCCTGGGACGCACCTCCGCGGGTTCGGCTCGCGGCGGCGGCGATCGAGGCTCTGCGTCGAACGGCGCGTAAGAAATACCCATCCTTACCTATTACTTCACAAATTAATTTCAACCGCCTTCTTCTTACCCTTGCCCCGCGTCTTCTTCGCAGTCTTGGACACGTCGACTTCTTTTACGTCGTTCTCGTCGTCATCACCCCCGGGCGTGACCGCCTGTTCGACGATATCACTGATGTCATCCGCGATCTCCTCGGGGGGCGGACGGGGACCCGTCGACGTGCTCATCGTCTGCGGCGGCATGGTGATGTTTCCCATGAGCGCCCCGAGATCGAGCCCCGGGCCTTTCATTTCGTAACCACCATCGGAGGACCCCGTCGCCTGTGCGTTGTTGTTGTTGTTGTTGGCGGACGCCGTTTTCTGAACGGCCGCCATCATGTTTTGAACCAGTTCCGGGTTTTGTTTGACGACGTCGTTCATGTTGGGGATGGCCGCTTTAAACATGGAATTCGTGAGGTGGAACATCATCGCAGACCCACCGAGCATCATGATGAGCTTCACTTCCGGTGCGACTTGCATGCTAGAGCGATACTTCACGTACAATTCCTCGAAAACGCCGTCGTAATCGTCAATATTTTCCATCACGGATTCGCTCCATCCGTCCAATTCCAATTCGAACGGATTGAACTTTTTGTTTAGAAATTCGAGACCCGTCGTACACGCGACGAGCATTCGTCGCGAAAACCGAATCGACTGGTCGATTTCAATACTGTACGTGACGCGCTTGACCTCCGCGCGAATATCGTCGATCTGTGAATACACGTTCAGTTTCTTGTTAATCGCAATGCCTTTCTTTTCGAGGCGGTTCAACTTGTTGATCAGGTCCGCCTTTTCGTCGTCGATGGACGTATATCCCGCGGACGGCTGTTCCTGAGGCATCGGGGGTGCACCGTATCCACCGCCGCCATTGAAATCATCGTCGCTGTAGTCGTCGTCTTCGTAGTATTCTTCCGGTCCGTCGTGATGATCGAATTCAGTGGGTTCCGGGGCAGCCGGGCGTGACTGTTTCGTCGGGTTGATGAACGCATCCATCTCTTCGGCCTCGTCGTACCCCCGCCTGGGCGAGGAAGACGCGCGGGGCGTCGGGCGCGGGGCGCGATGAATGGGACGCGGTGCCTCGAGCTCGATCTCGTGCATGAGCGCACGCTCGTTCTCCGATAGCTTCATCGCGGCGCTGTCGCCGCGGTCGAGAATGATTTCTTCGTCCATCGTTGTTCTGGAATTCTACCAGAATAAGAATCCATTTCTTTAACGCGTTTCAAATGATATTTTTATATTGGTCACATGTATGGAATATCACACGATCACGGTCGATACACACGGTCAATCCTCCAAATCGGAATTCACTGTATTTTTACACAGGGCGCTTCGCGACGTCGTCTCCGCCAAACTCATGGCGGCGCACGTGCACACGGATCAAACGACGGAACATCTCTACGTATCCATCGAGGAGCTCGATTCGCTATTCACGGACCGGGCGACATCGCAACCGGACATCGAGTCAAACTTCCCACGCCATGCGTTCGGGAGCATCGTGAGTACGAGCGCCGCGGCGCCGTCCGGAACGACGACTTTGTTCTCGTTCAAGGGTAACGATTACGACATCGAAACGGAGTTCCCATCACCGATCCCGAGAATCGATCGTCTCCGCGTGCGTCTGCTCAATCAACTCGGACAGGCCGTCGCCGTCGGTGGCGCGGGCGAGAACTTCTTGGTGCTTCGATTCGCGTGTAAAAAATAAGTTCGTGAGTAGTAGTAAGTAACAAACAATGTCCGCTGGCGTCGTTCAGCTTCAGGCTAAAGGGGCTCAGGACGAGTGGTTCACGGCCGACGGTTACGACGGACTCAGCTTTTTCAATCAGGTGTGGCGAAAACATACAAATTTCAGCCAGAGCGTCGAAAAGCACTTCATAGAAGGCACGCCCAGGAATAATGGGTTGTCGTCCATTCGCATCTCGAAAAACGGCGATTTGCTCGGGCACACGTACTTAGCCATCAATAACGGCTCGCAAGCGCAGGATCACGCCGATTGGTCCCAACTCATCGATTCAGTCGAGCTTCTCATCGGAGGCGTCGTCATCGACACGCAGGATTCGACGTTTAGCGAGAACATCGCGATCGATATGTTTGCGAACAATGTCTCTAAATCGTCCAACGGCCCGCACCCGGGCTCGTCCGCGACGAGTTATTTTTACCCGCTCAGGTTCTGGTTTTGCGAATCGCCGTCCCTCGCGATCCCACTCGTGAGTCTGCAGTATCAGGACGTGGAATTGCGCATTCGCTGGGGACCCGCCGCGGAAACGTACCAATGGGAAGCGTACTCCAACTATTACTTTCTCGATAACGATGAGCGCGCAGCGGTCGCATCCAAGACGCGGTACCAAATGATCTACCAAGTTCAAAAGACAATCGCGTCGAACGAACTCGAGATGGATCTTTCGGGATTCAATCACCCAATCAAATTCATCGCGAGCGGGAACAACGACGCGGCATCGGCGCTCAAAAAAGATACGAACCGGATCCGTCTCTCGGTGAACGGCATGGATCTCAGTGACTTTAGGTTCGCGCGACCGCACTTCATGGATGTGAGTCACTACTACCACACCAATTTTGTGACGTCGCCCGACATCTTCATGCACAGTTTCGCAATCACGACGTCTCTTCTACAACCGACGGGATCACTCAACGCGTCCCGCGTGGCGTCGTTTAAAATCATCTCGGAAACGCTTCCTATTCGAGACGACGTGTACGCGGTCTCCCTGAACATTCTCAAGTACGAAAACGGCATGTGCGGGGTTCTGTATGCGAATTAAAAACCTTAGTAATAGTAGAGTCATGGTGAAAAACCTTAACACACTCGAACGATCGCTCCAGGTTCGAGTGGGTAAGTTCCAGGCAGACGAGCAATCGCTCAATTCGGTCGTGATTAATGCGACCGAGGCCCCCATCGTCGCGAGCAACGCCGGCATCTACATGGCCCCGTTGCGCATCGCGAGTGAAGTCGAAGGTTCCGTCTCAAACATCATCACGTACGATCAGAACACGAAAGAAATTTTCGATTCAGGTCTCACGTCGCACCAGATTCAAGATCTGTCAAACGTGACCGAACAAGGCGCGACGACGTCCACGACAGTGGTATTCGCGAACCCGACGACGTCCTTCGTGACGGGATCGGGATCCGTCGGTATAGACAACGTGCAACCACTGAACACGTTAGACGTGGGCGCGAACGTGAGCTTCATAGACAGTGGATCCAACGTGTTGGTCGTGAGAGGCGGGGCCTTCATCGACGGCGATTTGACGACGGCGGGCACGGTCACGAGCGTGAAGAGCGTAAACCTCGAGGTCCACGACCCAATCATAGAGATCGGCAAAAACAACACGGACGTGAATTTCGCGTTCGACGCCGGGATGGTGATGAACAGACCTTCCGGGGAAAACGTGACGCTCGTGTACCGCGAAGACGACGATGAGTTCGCGGTAGGGTACACGCAAAACACGGCATCCGATAGATTCATAGAACCCGACGCGAGCGGCGGACTCGACTTTCGCGTATACGGAAACGTCACTTCTGATACGTACTTCGGAAGCGCCGAATTCATGACCGGAATATCAAACATCGCGATCCTGGAATCGAACGTGTCGGCGCTCAACCAAAACATCGCGTCCAATCTGGCAGCCGCGCGGACCGATTTACAGTCGAACGTGGTGCTGGTCAGGGCGGACATAGATTCCAATCTCGCGGCGGCGCGCACGGATTTACAATCGAACGTCGCGCTTTTGAGAACAGACATAGACTCGAATGTCGTCATTTTGAACGAAAACATCGCATCCAACGTGGACCAATCGAACGCGTACGCGCGCGCAGATTTACAGTCGAACGTCACCCTCTTGCGCACCGACATCGACTCCAATCTCGCCGTTGCTCGCGCGGATTTACAATCGAACGTTACCATTCTACAAAACAGATTGTCCGACAACTCGTTTAGGATATCGACGAACGCGACGGATCTCGCCGAAACCCGCGCGTGGGTGGCGTCAAACGCGGTCACGCTCAATCAGAACATCGCGAGCAACCTGAGTGCGGCGCGGACCGATTTACAGAGCAACGTGTCTCTGTTACGCGCGGACATTGACTCCAACGCGAGCATACTCAATCAAAACATCGCGAGTAACCTCAACGCCGCGAACACGTACTCGCGCGCGGAGTTACAGTCGAACGTCGGTATACTGAATCAAAACATCGCGTCCAATCTCTCGGCGGCGCGCACGGATCTCCAGGATAACGTCGCGGTCATCAACGCGACGATCGACGCGCTCACCTTACAGGATGTCACGGACGTTTCAAACACGGTCTCGAATTGCGTCCAGTTCACGAACGCGTCGACATCACTCGTGACGGACGGGGCCGTCGGTATCGGCGTCGACGTCCCGACAGAAGCGCTGCACGTCCAAGGAAACGTGTTCGCGTCCCAAAACGTGACGGCGACGAGCGTGCTCTTCGCGAGCGGGACGGTGCTCGGCAACGTCTCGGCGCAGACCGACACGGACATCGTGAATAAACTCACGGGGAACACGACGATCCAGGGTAATTTACACGTCATCGGGACGACGACACAGTTCGAGGTCACGAACAAAGATTTGAAAGACCCAATCTTAGGTCTAGGCGTCGGCGTCGCCGGTGTGTCCGACGTCGGGTTCATCGGCGAACAGGATGGCGCGGCGAACTCAAACGTCGCGTGCGGATACGAAGCGTCGTCCAAAAAGTTTATCATCGG
>Ga0181573_10001208_pt1 | contig 25783 bp, 23 predicted proteins | sample 101ome_25_FD_148643 | JGI IMG/M metagenome (GOLD analysis project Ga0181573, IMG submission 148643) | Coastal salt marsh microbial communities from the Groves Creek Marsh, Skidaway Island, Georgia - 101409BT metaG (spades assembly) | ecosystem: Environmental > Aquatic > Marine > Intertidal zone...
AGAGCAACAGAAAGAAAGCGGCGAAACACACCCAAAGCGCGTAGCGCATCTCCGGCTCTAGGCCGACGTTGCGCTGGGGATGTAACTGCTGGTCGGCAGCCCATAAGTCGACGGAATAGTATACCAAGGGCACGTTGATAAAAGCCATGACTCCCAGAACGGCCGCTAAACGAGGGGCTTGGCCAGCACTCGCTCCATGCGTGCGCACCATTAGGTAGGCAACATAGATTGAAAATGCGATGAGCATAGAGGTGAGCCGCGGCTCCCATCGCCAGTACACTCCCCATATGGGTTTTGCCCACAGCGGGCCCGTTACCAGCACAATAAGCCCAAAGAGCACGCCCAGTTCCGCCGCACACAGGGCCAACCGATCCCAGTGCGCATACCGAGTGCGCAAGTATTGCACGCTGCCGATAAAAACGAGAAAAAAGCAGACAAATGCGGAAATAGCTGCTGGCACGTGGAAGTAGAAAATGCGCTGTGTGTCGCCCATGACTTTCTCCGTGGGAGCGTAGAGCAGCGCTGCGGCTAGAGCCATTAACATGGATATGCATACCAAGGGCGGCAGCACGTTGTCAACTAAAGCGTTTTTTTTCATTCTTCAATTGCGTATTCAAAAAGCATGAGCGAAAGGGTGACGAAAACAATCGCGTAAACAGCGAGCATTTTCAAGTGCGGATACAGCGCCGCGCCAAACTGGTTATCCAACACGAGGCCCGTGGCTTTCACGCAGGAGATAAGCGCGGGCATTATCATGGGTAGCAAGAGCAGCGGCAGCAGTAGTTCGCGAAGCCGCATGGTGCTCGAAAGAGCGGCAAAGAGCGTGCCGGCAGCGGACAAGCATGCCGAACCAAGAACGAGAACTCCCAGCAATGGTAGCAGAAAAAAGCCGGGGGAGAGATTAAAAAAGAGCGCAAAGAAAGGCAAGCAAATGAGCTCTACGGCTAGGAGAAATACCAGATTGGCAATCATCTTTCCAAGGTAGATGGCACCGCGATCGCCCGGTGCCATCAACAGGGCATCTAGCGAATGATTCTCACGCTCATCTGCAAACGAGCGGTTGAGTCCCAATAGACAGGCAAATACGAACGCCGACCACAGTACGCCTGGGCCAATTTCGTGCAGAGCAGCTCCACCTAACTCAAAAGAAAAGTTGAATACCAGAAGGACTAAGAGCGAGAAGAAGCCCATAGGACTCAGGCGCTCTTTTGTTCTCCATTCGGCCGTCAGGTCTTTATGAAGGATGGCCAGTGTGCGGTGCCAGAAGCTCAACGGAGACCGTCCCAGAAAGGTGCGCAGGTTGTGGCAAGATCGGTTGCGGATCCCTTCCATGCCTGATCGTGGCAGAGACACCCTCTGCGCAAAACGACGAGTCTGTCCGCTAGGTCGGCACCTTCTTCTGGGTTGTGCGTGACCATGACACAGGTATGGCCGGCTTGTTTGAGGTCGCGCAGTTGACCACTCAGCGCCGTGCGGGCAGGTTGGTCTAGTCCCGTAAAAGGTTCGTCTAAGAGCAGAATGGCCGGGTTGTGTAGCGTTGCTCGCGCTAGGGCCAATCGCTGACGCATACCGCGTGAAAAGGTGCGCAGACGCCGATGGCGATGCGCTGACAGCCCGACCCTCTCCAAGGCTTCATCTACTCTTTGTCGCGGACTTTCCAATGCGTAGATCCGAGCGAAAAAGACCAGATTCTCTTCGGCGCTTAGATCGTCGTAGAGCAGCGTATGGTGCGATAGGAAGCCAATAGCCGAGCGCGCTGCTGCGTCGCGCTGCGGATCTTTTCCATCGATTAAAATTCGTCCGCTGCTGGGGCGACTTATGCCGGCCATTAGGCGCAACAGCGTGCTCTTACCGGCCCCGTTTGCACCGGCTAAGAGGACGAATTGACCGCGTTCGATGCACAGGTGAACGGACTGCAGTGCGATAAAAGAGGCAAAGTGTTTGCTGGCATTTTCGATGACAAGACCGTCATCCGGCATGCGCTTAACCCTCTAAACGGCGCGTCAGGTCGACGGCTCGCCCAAGCAGTTGGCGCCGCATTTGGCAATACGTCGCGTCGTCTTTTCGCTCGGCGTATTCGGCGTCCAATCGCACAATCTCTGCCAGGGTCTGCTGGCGAAGTGGCGCTAGGCCCTCTCCGCGGTCTGGCGTCTGTTTGGGTCCCCTTCCCCACAGCAATAACACGCCGAAGCCGGCCAACGCACCTCCTCCCAGAGCGGCCCACTTAAGAATCCAACGTGTGGGAGGATCTATGGGCAGTGGAACGAGCAGGCGCTGTCCGGCCTGCACGTCCGTTACATTCAGGCGTCGATACTGCTGTCCGTGCAGGTCTACAACGCCTTCGTCTACCCAGTCGCCTCCATTAATCTGTGCGGTGCTGGGCTGTATGAAAAGATTGACGCGCTCTGTTGGGTAGACGCTCTCATGCCAGTAGCCGTCGGTGAGCTGGTTGGGATCTAAGACAAAAGAAAAACTGAGCTGGGAATGGCCTGGAAGCAGGGGTTGGTTGTCGAAAAAGGTCGTGTCGTCCACCTGTATCATCCGACCGGAATGGCTTTGCACGTCCAGTGCGCCAAGAGGTAGGCTAAACTGGCTGACCTGTCGTTCAGGGCCTTGGCCCGTACCTACGTAGGCCCGTTCCTCTCCGTTGTAAAACTGCGCTAGGTGCACAGTTTCTATCTGGTTCTCGGTCACGTTTATAAAGAGATTGTGTGAGACGATACGGAGTGCATCGGGCTGGTCTGTGGGGTCGTAAACTTCAAGGATGACCTGTTTTTGAGCGCCCACTTCCAGCATGGAGCTAAAATAAGCTACGTCTTTATAGAGAGCCGCTAGCGCAAAGGGTGTGCCGGCCGTTAAGAAGGGGCCCGAAAAACTGAAGCGGCCTTCGTCATCGGTTTTTTTGCGCATAATTTCGGAGACTTGTTCATCCTGCTGAACGTAAAAGACGATCTCTACGTCGCCTACGCGCCCTTCGCTGCTGGGGTTGAGCACGTAGCCATTGATTTGGTCCGCCCGTGCTGGGAGGATGTCCATCCACGCTAGGCACCAGAGTGCGAGGCTGTAGACCACTCGCCGCCGCATAGGTTAAGACGCTTTCTCAAAGGCCGTGCCACACTGGGTGCAGAAGCGATCTGAGCCGCGCCGTGCCGTGCCGCACTGTCCGCAAAATTTAGCGGTCGCAGCGTCTACTTCTGATGGCGGTGCGACCTGTGGGGTGATTGGGTCTTCTGTCTGAAGTTGGAGTGCGGCCAGCTCGCGTTCAATGCGCTGCTCGATGTCTCCGCCCGACGGCTGTTGGCCCCGTTGGTCCAGCTGTTCCAAAATGGCCAAAGCCTGCGACTCGAGCTCGCCGCGCATGCGGTGAAAGTCCGCGTCGGGCAGTTTACCCAACTCATTATCAAATGTCAGCTCGATTATAGAGGCGTAGATTTGCTCTTTGCGTTCGTTTAGTTGACGAATACCGACGTCGCCCGCGGTGGCATTCTGCAGGGTGAGTAAGGGGCGCGCAACAAAATATCCACAGAGCGCTAGAAGTAGTAAACAGGCTGCGATTACGCCAATATCCATGTGCTAATCGTCCTCGTCAAAACGCTCTAATTCGCGCTGCAAGCGATCGCGCTGGGCCGTCTCGACTGTGGGCGTTGGCGAAGCCTCTTGCATTCGATTGCGCAGTATGGAGCGGATGAGAAAAACGCCAAAAATAAGAGCGGCAAAAGGCGTTATCCAGGCCAGCAGGTTTACGCCCTCAGCGGGGGGGGAAGCTAGCACCATCTGCCCATACTCCGAGACGTACTTGTCGATCGTTTCTTGGGCCGTTTTTCCGCCGTCTAGTGAACTGCCAATATCTTCGCGCTGCTGCGTGGCAAACCCACACAGACACGTGGCCAGCGATTCGCGAGCGCAGTCGCCGCATAGACAGACCAGCTCGGCGGCTACCTCCTTTATTGCTTCCGGAGAGGCCGCTCGAACGGACGCGACCGATATCGCGAGCAAGAACAGTACGCCGCCTATTCGCATGGTGCTATGTTCCCACTGGGCTGGGCTGTAATGGGGTTGTGGCAGCGCTGCGGTCAATACGAGCGATGCGCCGGTCGCGTGCCGTGGGCCACATGGCCCATATCGAGCCGAGTATCAGCACGATGCTGCCCAACCACACAAAGTTGACCAATGGATTGATATATACCTGAAATTTGGCGCTGCCGTCTTCGGCTGAGCCTACGAGTATCAGGTAGAAATCCTCGCGCAAATCGGAGAAGATAGAAACTTCGGTCGTGCCTTGGTCAAACGATTTGTAGTAGCGCCGTTCCGGCAGCAGAGTTCCCAAGCGCTGACCGTCGCGACTCAGCGTGAGGGCCGCAGCGGTCGAGCTCATATTGGCGTCTTCCTTGAAAGCCATTGTCTCATAGGTCAGTTCATACTCGCCGACGGGCACCGTCTCGCCTCGATCCAGCACGAGTTCGACCTCGCTCGTGAACGCCTTGCCGGTAAAGCCCACGAAAAGCAGTACGAGCGCTAAGTGGGTCATGTATCCGCCGTAGCGGCGGCGGTTTTTTGCGCTGAGTCGGTACAGGGCCGTCGCGTACCCTTCACCCGTGCTGCGCATGCGCGCTCGCGTGCCGGCGTGATACTCCGAGACGATAGCGGCAGTGACAAAGGCGCAGAGCACGAGCGAGATGAGCGCGTACAAATCACGCACGCCTAGCCCGAGCAAAAAGGGTAGCGAAAGCACGCCCACGGCGATGGGTACAGCAAAGCTTTTCTTCAGGCTTTCTTCCGAAGTGCGGCGCCAGGCGAAAAGGGGTCCGGCTCCGGTCAGCAGTATGAGCACCAGTCCGATGGGTACGTTTACCTGGTTGAAGAACGGGGGTCCCACCGTGATCTGCTGGCCCGTAAAAGCCTCGGATATAAGCGGAAAAAGCGTGCCCCAGAACACGGCAAACAGAATGCCGAGAAGAATCCAGTTGTTGAGCAGGAAAGCCGTTTCACGCGAGGCAAAGGACTCGAGTCTATTTTCGGGCTTCAGCTGTGGAAGGCGCAGATAGAGTAGACCAAAAGATGCGACCAGCATGACGACTAGAAACACGGCGAAAAAAGGGCCGATGTTGGATTTGGCAAAAGCGTGCACGGAAGATATGATACCCGAGCGCGTGATGAACGTACCGAGGATGCACAGCCCGTAACACAGGATGGCCAAGATCATGTTCCAGACCTTGAGCATACCCTTGCGTTCTTGCACCATGACAGAGTGCAAAAAAGCCGTGCCAGCCAGCCAGGGCATCAGCGATGAATTTTCCACGGGGTCCCAACCCCAATAGCCGCCCCAGCCCAGTTCGACGTACGCCCATTTGCCGCCCAGCAGTAGTCCCGCTCCTAAGAAAGACCACGGAATGAGCATCCAGCGGCGCGCCGGGCGCAGCCAGGTGGAGTCCAAATGGCCCGACCCAAGCGCCGCCATCGCGAAGGCGAAGGGCACGACCATGCCGATCATACCCAAGTAAAGCAAAGGTGGGTGAATGGCCATTAGGGGCTGTTGCAGCAGCGGATTGAGCCCGCGCCCATCTTCGGGTTTAAAGGGCAGTGTAACAAAGGGATCGGCGGAGAATAGGTGTAGTATGCAGAAGAAGAAGCTGCTTGCCGCCATGACCGATACGGCGTACGGCATGAGTTCGCGGTAACGATGCCGGTAGACTAGTACGACGGCGGCTATGTAAAGCGACAGGATCCAGCCCCAGAACAGCAGGGAGCCTGCTTGGCCGCCCCACAGAGAGGTGATGGTGTAGAAGAAGGGCATGGCCAGGTTGCTGTTTTCAGCAACAAAGCGCACCTGAAAGTTGTGCGTTAGCAGTGCGTGCCACAGGACACATACGGCCAGGGTGAGCAATAGGCAGGTGGCCAGCATTGCGTTTTCTGCGGAGCGAACCAATGCGAGCCGGCCGCTGCGCCCGCCCGCCACCGAGGAGAGCAGGGCATAACCAGAAGTAAGCAGGGCTAGGCACAGAGCAAAGTAACCAAAGTCAATCATGATTTGCGCTAGGGAAGATACGGGTGGGAGTGGGGACTAATAGCTGTCTTGGTTTTTCATGGCTTGCACGTGACCGTCGTAGTCTTGGCCCTCGTATTTAGAGGGGCATTTGGCAAAGACGACCTCGGCGTCAAAAGAGTTGTTGGCTGCTACATACTCGCCTTCTAAGACGACGAGTGCCTCGTCTTTAAAGGTGTCGGGTAGTACGGCATTGCCCACGTACTGAACGCGCATGGTGCGCTGGCCGTCCGTAATGTCAAACGCTGCGCTCGACTTGTATTTATCCCATTGGATAGAGCCGGGCACTACCGTGCTGCCGCCCAACTGAATGCGTTCGCCGTTGAGCCCGTCCTTCTGAGCTGATTCGGTCAAACTCTGCAGCGTCATATGGGTGGAGGATGACTGCTGGAAACCCGTCAAAAACAGGTAAAACAGGCCCGTGGCAACAACGAGCGCACCTGCGGTAAATTTATGGCGATACATAGGCCTCTCACGTGGGGAGCTTAACTACATAGAACATAGTAAAAAGTGCTTAATTAGCTACTGTTTCGCAAATCAAACAGGCCGTTTTGTCCTCGAGGCGCGTGAGAATTAAAACGACGGGTATATCGCCGGAAGTGATGCCCAATTTGCGCTCGACTTCTACGGGCTCCAACGGGAAGCGCCGCCGCTTAATTTGCTGGGGAAAAAACCCTTCACGCCGCAGGTGCTGCCGCAGTTTTTTTACGTGAAAAGGCAGCACTCCTAGCACGCGGTAGGCGCGCGCTAGGGGCGTCGCCCTCAGCGCGTCGCTGCTCAAGTAGGCAACCTGTCCGTCTAACTTCCAAGCACCGAGCTTTCGCGCTAGTTCGTCAATCAGATGTGCGCGCACAACGGCCGGGTCGGGATCGTATACGTAGGCGCCGACGGGGCCAACCTGTTCGGATCCCAAGCCGTCTTCGGTGAGCGTATGGCGCTCGGGTAGGAGCGTAGCGCGTCGTTTAGCAGTTGCCAGCGCGCCGAAATAGAGCGCGGCTTCACGACACTGGCCTCCGCTGGATACAAACTCTACTTCGCATCCATCCGGCAGCTCTTCTTCCGGAATGGCGGGCGATACCTTAACGACCACTTCGGGCAGGTGAGCTCTTATGGTTTCCACGTAGGACAGAGGTGGATCGTACTCCGCTCCGCTCCGTCGTCGTCCCCGCGCGCCGCGCCGCGCCGGATCAAAGAGCGCTGCATCGGCACGCGGTCGAAGGGTGCGCACGTCGGCAGCTATAAAGCGGGCCCCGTCTATTCCGTACGCTGCGCAGTTGTGTCGCGCCATTTCTAGACGACGGCGCGACACGTCGACCCCGATCACGCGTGCGCTGCGGCCCAGGTGAAGCATATCGCCTCCGATTCCGCAGCACAGGTCGAGAATGGTGTCAAACGAGCGCAGTCTCCATGCTCGGTAATGGGCCACCTCGGCGCGCGTTGCCATCTCTCCGCCCTCGCGGTCTAGCAGTAGGTCTTCGGGATGCTCAAACTTGTCTCTGACCCGCGCGCGTGCGGCAATCAGAGCGAGTGCGGCGCGGCACATGTCGGCCGGATAGTGGGCGCGCAGCGCCTGTTGAGCGGTGACGCTATCCCCTCCCTGGAGGGCGTCGGCCAGCAGCTGTTTGCCCGCCATCGTCTGCAGATAGCGCAGCGCGTCAAGCGTCAAGGGATCTGTCGACTCGCTCGCGCACACGATTAGGGAATGTCCAGATCTTTGGGAAAGGTGGTCAAGTTTTCTATGCCTCCATCGCGCACGACAACGGTGTCCTCAACGCGCACGCCACCTAGCCCGCGATAGTAGAGTCCGGGTTCGACCGTCACAACCTGGCCTGCCTGCAGCTTCCCTCCGCGCAGACCCAAGCTTGGAGCCTCGTGTATTTCCAGCCCTAGTCCGTGGCCTGTGCCGTGGAAGTATCCCTGCATGTAGCCGTCCTTCTCACCGGTCTCGTAGCCTTGCGCTGTAAAAAACGCCTGCACGCCCTCGTGGATGGCTCGGCCTTCTGCCCCGGTGCGGACCTCCTTTAAGGCGTTTTCGTGTGCTTCTAGCACCGTTTCGTACAGCGCGCGCACGCGGTCGGGAACGGGTCCTTTTACAAACGTGCGCGTGATGTCGCCAAAGTAGCCGCTGCGATCGTCTTTGGGAAAAATGTCAATGATAATGGGTTCCCCGGCCCGCAGCGGTCCGTGGCCCTCCTGATGGGGGTCGCAGCCCTGCTCTCCGCCGGCGACGATGGTGTGCTGTCCCGTGCAGTCGCGCTCCATCAGCGCACCGTGAATGGCACGCCGCAGTCGTTCGGATGTGAGCGGCTGGCCTTCGTGTATCAGGGCCCCGTCTTCTATTTGCGCCGCCCGCAGCATATCTGCGGCGGCCGCCATGCCCGCTTCAGCTCCCTGCTGTGCCGTGCGGATGGCCTCGACTTCCCAGTCTCTTTTAATCTGTCGCTGGGGGAAAAGAGGAGTGGGGGCCACTTCCAAGCGGACACCGGCTTCGCGCAGCGCATCGGCCGTGCCTAGGGGGAAGTCACTCGGCACCAGCAGGTGCTGCAGGTCCAGATCTTTTAGCAGGGCCTGCAGCACGTCGGTGGCGGTGGGATTCTCGCAGCCGGCTTCGCGCGCTTTGGCCTCATAGGTTGCGTAGGGCAGCACGCGATCTACGTCGGCCTGCTGCCGGGCTCGGTCAATTTCGAGGCTGGATGCCATGAGCACCTTTTCGCGCTGTGTCCACACAAATACAAAGGTATCCGGTGCGCGGAAACGCGTAGCGTAATAGAGATCGGCTAGATGTTCACTAGCGCCGACAATTAGCAGGGCATCGGCTTGGCCCAGTTGAAAGGACATTGCTCAGCTCCGGTGGGAGGGTGGAAAATGGAAAAGATTCTGAGAGGGCGCGCCTCTCAGTCGGTCATGCGCAGCGCGCGCACGTCGACGCCGCGGTCCGAGCGCCAGAGCCAAAACAGCGCTGAGCGTCCCTTTTCAACGGTGGAAACCAAACGCATGAAATGCTGCGGCGAGGTAATGCGCTCTCTGTCGATTTCGGTGATTATATCGCGCACTTGTATTCCCTTTTGAGCGGCCTGACTCAGGGAGTCAACTTCAATTACTACTACGGGTTTTTCTTCGGGTCCAAAGCCCAACTCTTGGGCGACCTCGTTGGTGAAGCCCAACGCGATTGATGCGTCTAGCGTCAGAGGTTTCACGCGCAGCCCCAGCTCCTTCAGACGCTCTTCACCGCGTGCTAAGCGCCGTTCGTCCTCTCGCTCACCCAGCTCTACTTCGAGTATTTTATCACCGCTGTCATCGTCTAATAGCGTCAGCTGCACGCGTTCGCCCGGGTCGCGGCCGTAGATGATAGACTGGATTTGGTTGGGATGGTCTACGCGCTGTCCGTCAACGGCTAAAATGACGTCTCCGTTCTGCAGACCGCTGCGCTGTGCGGGTCCCTGCGGGGATACGCGCACCCACACGCCGCGCGGTCGCTCCATCGACAGACCGTAGGCGTCGACAGTCTCCTGCGTGACGGCTTCCATGCTGATGCCGAGGTAGCCACGGACAACGCGCCCGTGCGTGCGTATGTCATTCATTGCCTCGCGCGCCAAGTTAACGGGCACGGCTAGGCTGTAGCCCATATAGAATCCGGTGCGCGTAGAGATGGCCGTTACGATACCGACGGTCTCCCCATCGAGATTGAGCAGCGGGCCACCCGAATTGCCAGGGTTGATTACGGCGTTGGTCTGTATAAAACTTTCGATCGCGTAGCCCGAACCGTTAAAGATATCGGCGCGACGGTCTAGCGCGCTGATGATGCCGTGCGTGAGCGTCGACCCCATTCCGAGCGGGTGACCAATGGCCAGCACCCAGTCGCCGACCTGTAGGGAAGTCGAATCGCCAAGCCGCACGTGCGGCAGCTGCTGTGCCTCGATTTTAAGCAGAGCGATGTCAATTAGAGAATCAAAGCCGACGACCTCGGCACCAAACGTGCGCCGGTCCGTCAGCGTCACGACAATCGAATCCGCGCCCGATACGACGTGATAATTACTGAGGATGTAGCCGTCATCGCTGACGATGGTGCCCGAACCCAGCCCGCGGTAGGCGTCCGGGTCAACGGGTGGGTGTGATTCAGGTAGCGTCTGTCTGGCAAAGCGCCAGGAGCGCGTTGTTGCAATCTGCACTACGGCCGGTTTGACCTGTTCATAGGCGCTGCGAAAGGTGTTGCTGAGCTGGCGCAGAGATTCTGCCCCGTCCTGCGCTCGTGCAACCGAATCGGGTGCGCAGACTGCGATGGCCAGAGCGAGCAGCACTCCAATTCGTGTGGGCCACTTCATTCGATGCCGTACTCCTTGAGTTTGCGATAGAGCGTGCGTGCGCTGATGCCCAAAATATCTGCGGCCTTACGCCGGTTGTTACCAACTCGCGTCAAGGCGTCAACGATGGCGTCTTTCTCCATGTCTCGCAGGCTCAGCAGCGGCTCGATCGCGCGCGGTTCCTCATCGTTAAGAGCGTTGACCTCGTGCTCTTCTACGGGGAAAATGACCTGCGTTGTCTCGCCGTGCACAACGGGCTCGCGCCCGTCCATGAATTGGTCCAAGCGCCCGCGCAGATCGGCGACCTCGCGCTTCAGGTCGAGCAGGGCAAAGTAAATCAGTTCGCGCTCGGACTGGTCGGGACTCTTGTTGGTTGGCACGGGCAAGTTGCGCTGCGGGCTGGGCGGATGTTCCAGATGGGGCAGCAGGTCTTCTGGCTCGACTAACGCGCGGGGCGCCAAGAACACCAGATGTTCGACCAGATTGCGCAGTTCGCGCACGTTGCCGGGCCAAGCGTAGTCTTCAAGCACGTCGAGCGCGGCCGGTGAAAAGTCGGTAAACCGGCTTCGCTTTCCCTGCGTCAGTTCTTTTACAAAATGAGCGACCAAATCGGGGATGTCTTCGCTGCGCTTACGCAGGGGGGGAATGTTTAGCTCCACCACTTTAAGACGATGGTAAAGGTCTAGTCGAAAGTCGCGCTGAGCGACGGCCTCTTGCAGGTCTCGATTGGTCGCTGCTAAGACTCGCACATCAACGGGAATGGCCGCGTCGCCGCCGATGCGGGTGACCTTGCGCTCTTCGAGCACGCGCAGTAAACGCACCTGGGCAGCGGGGGCCATTTCGCCAATTTCATCGAGAAAAACGGTGCCCCCTTGTGCCTGTTCAAAGATACCTTGGTAGCGTTCTTTGGCGTCGGTGAAGGCGCCTTTCTCGTGACCAAAGAGCTCGTTTTCCAGCAGGTTTTCCGGTATGGCAGCACAGTTGATTGGTTTGAACGGCTGGTCGCTACGCGTGCTGTACTGATGCAGCGCTTCGGCCACTCTGTCCTTGCCAGCTCCGCTCTCCCCCGTCAGCAGAACGGTCGAGACAGGCGTGGCGGCAATCATTAGGATGCGTTCACGCAGACGCTGCATGGCCGGTGAGTGGCCAATCAAATTAATACCGCCACGCAAGAAGCGCCCCCGGTCCACAAGCGCTTTCGCGGCGCCGCGCAGCGCCTCGTCGGAAGCCGATAGGTCGATCCGTCCCTCAACGTGGGCGTTGCCCGCTAGCTGATACCACGCATCGCTCTCGGGGCCTAGCCCGAGCAAAGGTATGTGCCCGAAGGAAGCCAAGACTTCGCCATAATCAGCTAGCTCTTTGCCCAGCGATAAGTCGAGTACGATCAGGTCGGCGTCCCGCTTAATTAGAGCCGCCAGCAGGTCGGGGCTGGTCACGTCGACCACGCGCCCGCTGTCCAGAGCGGACTTAAACTGCTCAGCAGCGGCCTCGGCAATAAGGAGAATACGTCTTTTAGCCAAACTCATGTTCAGTCTATACGGCTCCGTTTGTTTTCGCGTAGGATAATAATCTTCCGGCCTCGGCAAGAGATATAGCCTTGGTCTTCCAGTCGCTTTAGGGCGCGCGAAACGGTTTCTCTCGTAGTGCCCGACATATTGGCCAGCTCTTGGTGGGTGGGTCGGCTGTCTATGGCAATGCCCTCGGCCGTATCTTTGCCCTGGTCGTCGGCCAGCTGTAGCAGCGTCTCGGAAATGCGGCTGGTCACGTCGAGCAGGGCGAGCCCCTCGATCTGTCGATCCGTGCGGCGCAGGCGTCTTGCCAGTTCGGCCAGCAGCGCCATGGCAATCTGCGGCGTCTTGTAAATGAGCTGCTGAAAGTCTGAGCGGCGCAGCATAACCAGGCTCGTGTCGTCCGTGGCTATGACGTTAGCCGACCTCGGCTTGCCGTCTAAGAGAGCGAGTTCGCCAAAGACGGCCCCCGGTCCAAGCAGGGATAGGATCACTTCGCGTCCCTCCTCGCTTGAGATGCACACCTTAACCTGGCCCTCCTCTATTATGAAGAGCGCGTCTCCCTCTTCTTCGGCCAGTATGATGACGCTTTCTTTGGCGAACTCGCGCGTGAAGCACAGCTCGGCTAGCGCCTCTAGGCCTTCTTCGTTGAGTCCCTTGAAAAGAGAGACGTTGCGCAGGAAATCTATGTCCACGGCACTTCTCCGGTTGATATGGGCGGCGCGTTTTTAAAGGCGACGGCGCAGTGACACGATTTGCTCTTGGGCCATTTCCCCTTGCGGCGTGCTTCCCCCTTCGCGCTGCACGATGCGTTCATAGACGGCGATGGCCGTTGCGTATTCGCCCATGGACTCGTGGCACTTGGCGCGCTGGAAGTCGGCCGAGGTTATCCACTGGCTGAAGCCTCCGGCTCCGTGATAGCTCACCTTGTAATAGGCCTCTATAGCCTTGCGGTATTCGCCCATGTTTTGATAGGACTCACCGACGTAAAAACGCGCTTCCGACGCATCGTTGGCGTCTAGCTGCTGTTCGTTCAACAGGGCTTCAAAGTGGCCGATGGCCTGAGCGTACTGCCCCTTCTCTTTGAGTATAACACCGAGCTCCAAGCGTGCTTCAAGCTGGCGTGGATGATCGGGGAAGTCGCGCAGTAGCTGTTCGACAATGCCGTGCGCCGCTTCGTATTCGTGCGCGCCCTGGTAGCTTTGCAGCAGCTTCCATACGGCTTCGCGCCGCGCATCGCGCGCCGCCTCTGGTGCTTCTAGTACGCGTTTGTAGGCACCGGCGGCCTGCAGGTAGTTGTGAAGGGCGAACTGATAGTTGGCCAGACGCAGATAGGCGTCGGCGCTCTGAGGGCTGTCGGGATAGTCCTGCACAAAGCGCACGAGCGCTTCCAAGGCGCGCGCCGCGCCCTCTTCGCTGGGAGCGGCCGCGTTTTGCTGCCAGAGCGTTTCTGCTGCGTAATAAGCTCCCTCGCCGGCGGCGCGACCGCGTCGTTTAACCACGTCGCGAAAGGCCTTAAGCGCTCTGTCGTAATTTTTTGCTCGCTGGTAATAGCGACCTTCCGCCAGCAGGAAGCGCTGGTCCCACTCCGACTTTTCACCCATGCGATCAGCGTAGCGCTTAGCAGCTTTGCGACCCTCTTCAATGCGCTGAAGGCGAAACAGTGCCAGCGCGTATTGGCCGTAAACTAGCGAGTCGGATACGTCCCTTTCTAGCAGGGGTTGGTAGATGCGCCGCGCCTGGTCATACTGTTTCAAAGCAAAGGCAATATGGCCTGCCCGCGCACCGGCCTGGTTGGCCAACGGCGCTTCGGGAAACTCGTCGCGGACCAGAAGAAACTGGCGCACGGCTTCGTCTTCCTGACCCAAGCGCACGAGCAAAACTGCCTGGTCAAAGTAGATGCTGTCGCGCGCAGCTACCTCGACCTCTTCGCCGAGCAGGCGCCGATACGTTTGCATGGCTGCGCTATACTGTCCCATGTGATGGTAGGCGCGCGCTAGCTGTCGACGCACCCGGCCGCCCGGATCGCGCACGCCGGCCGCTTCGGCAAGGGGCCGATAGAGCTCGGCCGCTGCGCCGTATTCGCCCAGTGAAAAGTACGTGTCAGCCAGCAGTAGCAGAGCCTTGCGGCGCGCGGGAAAAGCCGGATACCCCCATCGCAGTTCCTGCAGTCGGCCAATCGCCTGTTGGGGTTTTTCCTGAGCGAGCCGCATCTGTCCCAGCTCAAAGAGCGCGTTGGCAACGAGCGGGCTGTCGGGGTATCCCTGCAGCATGCGCTCGAGCGAGTCGGCTGCCGCCTCGTACTGGCCGCGCTGGGCAAGGCACAGTCCGATGCCAAAGAGGGCCTGCGAAACGAGCGGACTCTGCGGAAAGAGCCTGCGCAGACTCTCGTAGTCGGCAATAGCCGATTTAATCTTTACATCCTCTCCAGCGCCCAACGCACGCCGCGCTTCGGCTAGCTGGAAAAGGGCTTGGTCCAAATGATCGCTTCCCTCGCGGCTGTAGGTGCTCACAAAGCGGGCAAATCCGTCCTCGAGCGTAGAGAGCCGCAGCGAATCGGGTCCGCTATCGGCCTCAACCTCAATCAGGCGCATTTGGGCGCGTTGAGCCCAAGAAGAGGCCTCTGCTCTGGATAGGATGCGATACTCTTGCAAGGCCAGCTCACGCAGTGAATCGGCCGTAGAAACGCGCTCTTCCATGCTGCGCTGTCGCGCTAGACTGAGCAGGCTTTCGGCGAGAAAAAACTGAGCTTCGGGGCCGTATGTAGTGTGGGCATAAGCGGCTGCGTAGTGTTCAAAAGAGCGAGCTGCGCTCGCAAAGTCGTGGTGTTCAAAGAGTGCATGCGCCACGTCTAGCTGCACGCTTTGACGCGGCGTTCCGCTGAGTTCATCAATCCACGCTTGCTGCAGGGCTCGACTCAGCTCGGCCGGGTTCATCACCGTGAATTCGCGTAAATACTCAATGCGCTGTCGCGCGGTTTCTGCGTGCGGTGCCCCTGGGAAGAGCTCGAGATAAGCCACGTATTCGCGCAGCGCTTCGCGCGGCTGGTCGCCCGCTTCAAAGGTGCTGGCTAGCCCAAACTGAGCCTCTGCGGCTACGTCGCCTTGTCCAGCGGCCAGCTGGCGGTAAATGGCGACGGCTTCCTCTCGGTATCCTGTAGAGGCGTAGAGCTCGGCTAGCACGGCGCGGACGGCCAGCGCATCGGCGGCTTCTTCGCCCGCTTCTTGCAGGTAGCGGCGGTACCACGTTATGGCGCGGCTCTGATCGCCCCGTGCCTTATACAGGGCGCCCAATTCGCGCAGCGCTTCCAGCGCTTCTCGACCGTCACCCACCTGTATCAAGCCCTGAAAAAGGCCCACGGCCAGCGCAAACTGGCCCGCTTGTCCCAGCGCGATAGCCTGTCCCAGCCGGGCGCGCAGATAGTGCGCGTCGCCGGGCCGAAGCTCGTCTAGCAGAGCGCGGTAGTGGGTAAGCGCTTCGGCCGTTTGGCGACTCTGGCGCCGTGCATCGGCTAAACCGAGCAGGGCGTCGCGCTGTAGTGTGGGGTCTTTCAAGCTCGACTGGGCGCGTGCAAACGCGTCGCCCGCTTGGTTGAACAGCCGCAGCTCATATAAATGATTTGCGTAGTCGACGTATGCGCTATCGGCCTGCGGCGCGTTGGCGAATTGATCGTACAGTACGGTGAACTTTTCGGCAGCTCCGTCGCGGTTGCCTAGAAAAAGATCGATGCGCCCGTTTAAAAGTTGGGCAGAAGCGGCTTGGGGTGGAGCCGGTTTGGCCAGAGTGATTTGTCCGAGTAGACGCTGCGACTCGTCGGCGCGTCCAGCCGTAAAGAGCAGCTTGGCCAACTGGTAGCGCGCTTGGTGCACGGCCGCGCTCGTGCCATACTCGTTTAGCACGCGCTGGTAGAGGTCGACCGCGCGCTGCGGATTCTGTCCGTAGGTGTGATTGGCCGCTGCATCTATTAAGACCTGTCCAGCAAAATCGCTGGCACTAAAGCGTCGCTGCACGTCTTCGTAGGCCAGCGCGGCGGCGGCGTATTGACCGATTTTTGACAGGCAGGCGGCCCGCTCTCGCCGAGCATCGGCCGTAGCTAGGTGGTCAGGGTGCTCAAGGAAAAAGGTTTCGTAGGCGCTGGCGGCCAGTGCACAGCGACTGCTGTTGCGGTACGACCGCGCTAACATCAGGCGCGCCTCGGCTAGCTGTGGACTGTTGGGATAGTTGCGGATAAACTCGGCAAAAAGCGTGGAGGATGTGGCGTAATCGCCCGCGTCGCGGAAGAGGTTCCGCGCCAGCTTAAAGTCATCTTCGTCGCTGCTTTGCGCCCCGGCGGGCAGGACCCATAGAAGCGACGCTAACATCAGGCGCGTGGCGTATTGTGTAAATGCAGACATAGACCTGTCATTCTGTCAGTTTTTACCTATTATAGTAGATTATACGACAGAAGAGGTCAAGATCCATGATGGAGAGTGAGTGGACGGAGCGCGCCGGGGCAAAAATCAATTTGGGGCTGAAGATTTTGGGCAAGCGCTCCGACGGCTATCACGACATACTGAGCGTGGTGCAGGGCATTGATCTGGCCGATACGCTGCATTTTAGGCCGGCGCAGCACAGCTCGATGACCTGCACGGATCCCGAAGTTCCCTGCAATGGGGACAATCTCGTACTGCGGGCGATGGCCTTGTTTTCACGACGCGCACCCGTTACCTGTCAGCCGCTAGCAGTGCATCTGGAAAAGCGCGTTCCCGTAGGAGCTGGCCTAGGCGGTGGCAGCGCCGATGCGGCCGCCACGCTGAGGGCGCTCAACGCATTACACGATAACCCCTTTGACGCGGAAGGCCTGCGAACGCTTGCCGCTGAGCTCGGTTCGGATATCCCTTTTCTAATTGAGGGAGGCACGGCTGTCATGCGCGGCCGGGGTGAACTTCTGGAGCCGCTGAGCTGGCGAGGGGACGTCCACTACGTGCTAGTCTATCCCGACGTAGCGGTCTCTACCGCATGGGCCTATGGGCGCGTGGAACTCGTCTTGACAGACCCCAGTCCCTATACTAAATTTGTGACTTCCTTGAGCGGCGGGTGCGTTGACTACCGGGAAATAATGGGAGTGTTGGAGAACGACTTCCTGCCCGTAGTCGAAAGCGCCTATCCCATCGTCGCAACGCTTCGTTCTCATTTGGAGCAAGCCGGTGCCTGCGTCACATCCATGTCGGGCAGCGGTTCCACGGTTTACGGCCTCTTTGACGACCGGAACGCCGCCCTCAAGGCTGAAAAAAAGCTACGAGCGCAGGGCCACCGGTCTTTTTTTTGTCAGCCGCTGGTCAGCGATACATACAATTAGTCTTTGGGTAGCCCGGTCGTTCAATTGGCAGGACAACTGATTTTGGTTCAGTTTATCGAGGTTCGAATCCTCGCCGGGCTGCCATTTTTTCTAAGGAGAGGTATTCCATGCCGGCAGTTCCACTTAAGCTCCACGAGCGGGCTCAGGTCTCGCTAAAAATCGCCCCCCGTCAGGAGCAGGGCAAAGGACCTGTGGGTCAGCTCAGGCGTTTTGATGGGCAGGTTCCCGGTGTGCTTTACGGCCACAAGCAGGAGCCGTATGCCTTTAAGACGGATGCACACACCTTTGAGCAGATCTTGAGCAAGGGCGGTCAAAACTCAACTATTAAAGTAGAGCACGAAGACGGCAAAGACTCAGAAGGCGCCCTAATTCGCGAGATCCAATACCATAAGGTGCGCGGTCACGCGATGCACTTGGATCTGCTGCGTATCGATCCCAGCGAGACGCTGAAGGCCGAAGTGCCGCTAGTTACCGTGGGCGTTCCGGACGGCGTGCGCAATGGGGGCGGTGCTCTGCAGCAGACGCTGACGTCCATCGAGGTCGAATCCGTCGTGTCTGAGATGCCGGCCGCCATTGAGATTGATATCTCCTCTCTCGTTATCGGGGATAGCCTGCACGTCAGCGACCTGCTTGAACAGGAGCCCCGCATTACTACCGACTCGGTGCGCACTATCGTCAATATTTTGGCGCCGCGCCTCTCTGGTGCCTCCGACGCAGAAGAGGGAGAAGAGGGAGAAGAGGGAGAAGAGGGAGAAGAGACAGAAGAGTCGCAAGAGTAGCGTCGCTTGCGTATTGTCCTCGGGCTGGGCAACCCAGGCGCCCGCTATACCGACACGCGGCACAATATCGGCTTTGTGTTGGTCGACTATCTGGCGCGGCGGGCGGGAGTCGAGTGGGTGGCCAGTGCACGCGATCACAGCGTGCTGGCCGAGGTGGACTGGGACGGCCAGCCGGTGCTGCTGGCCAAGCCCCAGACCTATATGAATCGCAGCGGTCTGGCTGCGCGTGCCCTGTGCGCGCGTTTTGCCGTGCCGCCGGGCGACGTGCTGGTCGCCTACGATGATTTCTTGCTTGATTTTGGTCGCCTGCGTGTGCGCGGTCGCGGCAGCGACGGCGGCCACAACGGCTTAGCCTCCATTATAGAAGAGCTGTCCAGCCAAGACGTGCCGCGTCTGCGCTTGGGCATTGGTCAACCGCCTCAGGGCGGCGACATTGTAGAGTACGTGCTGGCGCCTTTCTCACAGAGCGATCGCGAACTAGAAACGCTGGTTGAGCGTGGCGCAGCAGCCATAGACACCTATTTCGCAGAGGGCATTGAAGCGGCAATGAACCGCTTTAACGGTGCTCTCTGATAAATGAACCGCAGGCGAAGCAAGTTCTTACCGCGGGGGTAAAGGGGAAGCAATGGAAAGTTGGACAACAGCAGCACCCTTTTTGGGTCTGGCAGGTTTGGCCTGTTCACTGTTCCTGTACATGTATGTGAAGAAGGGACCCGTTGGCACGCAGGAGATGGCCGCTATATCCGAGGCTATTCACGAAGGTGCGATGGCCTTCCTCAAGCGTGAGTACACGATCCTACTCGTTTTCGTCATAGCCGTTTTTGCGCTGCTCTTCGCTTTTATAGGTGCCCAAACGGCCTATGCTTTTCTGGCAGGTGCCGCCTGCTCTATCGCCGCTGGCTTTACGGGCATGAAAGCGGCCACCCACGCCAACGTGCGCACCGCGCAGGCCGCTAATCAGCAGGGCCAGGGCCCTGCGCTTATGATGGCCTTTTCCGGCGGTGCAGTGATGGGCCTGTCGGTAGCGAGCCTTGGCCTGCTGGGTGTGGGCGCGCTGGCCAACCTGTTTGGCATTTGGGAAAACATCGGCGCTTCGGCGTCGATCAACGGCTTTGCTATGGGCGCCTCCTCCATAGCGCTTTTCGCGCGCGTGGGCGGCGGTATTTTCACCAAAACCGCTGACGTTGGTGCTGATTTGGTCGGTAAGGTTGAAGCCGGTATTCCGGAAGACGATCCGCGGAATCCGGCGGTGATTGCCGACAACGTGGGGGACAACGTCGGCGACGTTGCTGGTATGGGTGCCGATATCTTCGAGTCGTACGTCGGTTCGGTTATTGCCACGACCGCCATTGCGGCGACCGCTTCGCTGGCGGCCCTGCAGGTGCTGGCTCCGGGTCTGGACGAGGCGGCCGGTCGGTTGGCCACCATGAGCTTTCCCCTCATCGTTATCATGATCGGTCTTCTGGCCTCAATCGTGGGCGTGTTCAGCGTGCGCGTCATGCAAAACGCCGATCCGGGTGCGGCTCTGCGCTATTCGACGTTTATCTCCGCAGCGCTTCTGATAGGCGGTGCCTACTGGGCGAGCGGACAGCTCGGTCTGTCCAACAGCGTGGTTTGGGCGCTGAGTGCGGGCTGTATCGCTGGAATCGTCATTGGTTTACTGACGGAATACTACACGGGCGGCAAGCCTATTCGCGATATCGCGAAGGCTTCGGAAACGGGTTCGGCCACAAATATCATCTCGGGTCTGGCCGTCGGTATGGAAAGCACTGCACTGCCCATTTTGGGGATCGTCGCAGCGATTGGGCTGGCTTTTAACTTTGCCGGTCTCTACGGCATTGGCATTGCGGCTGTGGGTATGTTGGCCACGGTGGGTATCACCATGTCGGTCGACGCCTATGGACCGATCGCTGACAACGCGGGCGGTATTACCGAGATGGCGGGCTTGGGCGAGGATACGCGTAAGATCACCGACGGTCTCGATTCGCTGGGCAATACGACGGCCGCCATCGGCAAGGGCTTTGCCATCGGTTCGGCGGCGCTAACGGCCTTGGCCCTCTTCTCCGCATATACCTCTACCATTGAACAGGGCACCGGCCAGCCCGTCGTAATCGACGTGACCGAGCCCATCGTGGTGATCGGTCTGTTTATCGGTGCGATGATTCCCTACTTGGCCGCGGCCATTACTATGACGTCGGTGGGTAAAGCAGCCCATACGATGGTCGAAGAGGTGCGCCGTCAGTTCCGCGAGATTCCCGGCCTAATGGAGGGCACGGGCACGCCCGACACCAAGCGCTGCGTCGAGATTAGCACGGCGGCTGCTCTGCGCGAGATGATCGCGCCCGGTCTGCTGGCCGTGCTGGCTCCGGTGGTCGTGGGTTTTGGACTGGGTCCGGTTGCTCTGGGCGGCATGCTGGCCGGCGCCACCGTTAGCGGCGTCCTGCTGGCGCTGATGATGTCCAATAGCGGCGGCGCTTGGGACAACGCCAAAAAGTGGATTGAAGAAGGCAATTTCGGCGGTAAGGGCTCCGAGCCGCATAAGGCCGCCGTGGTGGGCGATACCGTTGGCGATCCGTTCAAGGACACGTCCGGCCCTTCTCTCAACATTCTAATCAAGCTGATGTCGGTTATCTCTCTGGTGCTGGCACCGCTTTTCGTCTAAGGGCACACGCGCTCTTCGGACTATAACCAAGGAAGCAAAGAATACATGAAGAATTACGAACTCGTATGCATCTTCGACCCCCAGGTCGGCGAGGGCCAGTTTGAGCAGGCCGTCGAGCGCTACAAGACCTATATCACCGACAACGGTGGCGAGATTGTAAATGTCGATCTCTGGGGTCTGCGCCGCATGGCCTATACGTCGCAGAGCCTCAAAAACCGCCGTCAAGGCTACTACGTCCTCTATCAGTTTACGGCTGAGCCGACGTTTGTTGAGCCTATGGAGCAGTCGATGAAGCTGGACGACGAACTGCTGCGCCATCTAGTCATCGCCGTTGAAGACGAGTTTATCCGCGTGCCTCAGCTCATGCCGGAAGACTATCTCAAAGAGCAGCTAGCTCCTCCGCGCCGCGAGCGTCCTGGCCGTCCGGGCGATCGCCCCGACCGTGGACCGCGTCGTGACCGCGACGACGAAGCACCGCGCCGCGCAGCACCCGCCGAGGCATCTGAGGGCGAAGGTGCCGCTGAGGCTAGCGACGACAGTCCGGCATCAGAAAAAGAAGAATAGCACCACGTTCCCCGTGCCGATGGGCTAAGCTATGCTGATCGTTATCGGCATTGCGCTAACCAGCGCGTTGCTGCTGCTCAGCGTGCGGGTGGGCACGCGTTCGTCGCTGCCCGTTGCCGTCTTTTCTGGGCTGGCCGCTTTTTTTCTGCTGGGTCCGAGCTTCGGTTTGGCGCCACTGATGGGCTGGGCTGCTGTCTACCAAATGGAGCGCGGCGCGGGCTTTGGCAACGTAGTGGCCGGTGCCCTGCTGCCAGTAGGGGTCTTTTGCCTGTGGTTGGTCTTTTTGTCCGACAATCCTCAGGTCCTCCAGGAGCGCTTTGATCTGGTGAGCGCGCAGTTTCAGTCGCTGGGCCTGGAAATGGATCCGCAGGTGATGGAGGCAATGATTCACTTGGTGCTGCGCGTGCAGCCGTCGGTGGAATTCATTTCGCTGCTGCTGAGTTTTTTACTGGCCTTTCGCCTGGCGTTTTTGCTGGCGCCGCGCTTTGGCCTACCGTTTCCCGAGGCGCCTCCCATGATGCTGTGGCGTCCGTGGGAAGAGCTGATCTGGATTACGATCGGTGCGCTGGCCCTCTCGCTGCTGGGCGTGAGCTGGCTAGCGGATTTGGCGCTGAATGCGGTCGTAGTTATGTCTGTGATTTACGCCGCGCAAGGGTTGGCCGTCCTGCGCTTTTTTTCTCGGCGCCACGGCGTGCCGAGAGCGTTGGAGCTGCCTTTTTATATCGCGCTCCTACTGCTACCGGGCTTGGCTCTTATCGGGTTGGCCTTTGCCGGACTGTTGGATACGTGGTTTGACTGGCGGCGCTTGCGGCCCGCGCCGTTAGAAGACGAAAATAGAGACGAAGATTAAAATTGACGTTTCCCCCTGAGTGGAGGACGATACCGTGAAAGTAATACTCTTAAGAGATGTAGAATCCCTCGGCAGCGCCGGTGAAGTAGTGCAGGTCAAATCCGGCTTTGCGCGCAACTTTCTCATTCCGCAGCGCCAGGCCTTAGTCGCCAGCGACACCAACGTGGCGCAGTTCGAATCCAAGCGCAAGCAGCACGCGGCCGTGTCCGAGCGCGAGCAGCGCGCCGCCGAAGCTATCGCCAAGCAGCTGGAAGCCGATTCGATTACGGCGCAGGTGCGCGTGGGCGAAGAAGATCGCCTCTTCGGTTCGGTCACGGTGCAAAACATCGCCGACCTGCTGGCCGAAAAGGACTACGACATCGATCGCCGCGCCATTCAGCTCGAAGAGCCGATTCGCGCGCTGGGCGTCTACACCATCGACGTGCGCCTGCACGCCGACGTGACGGCCAAGGTCAAGCTCTGGGTCGTCAAAGAGTAAGACGCACCGCGGCTGTTGCCGCCGGGTTTTTTATATAGATTAAAGAGTGTGGGGCGCCTGCGGGCGCCCGCCTTTTTTTTCCCCAGTAACGACGGAGATTGACTATGCCCGCCTGGTCTCGGTTTGTTCTCTATGCGGTCTTCTTCAGCGCCGTTGGCTGTGGTTCGGAGTTTACCAAGGGTCCTTTTGAGCAAATAGAGGACGAAGCCTGGCAGGTCGTCAACGAGAAGGAAGACGGCGACGACGGGATTTTTGTGCAGGCCACGCTGCGCACCTTTGCCTATGAGATCGCCAGCGCCTATGCTCGGGCCGAGCGCGAAGAACTGGGTCAAGAGCAGCTGGAATATCGCCTTAAGCAGATTATCCACTCCTATGTGGACGGCACCTATCCGGCCGAAGACGGCACGGACTTCAACAGCCTCTACCTGCAGTACCTCGTTTTTGTAGACCCCAGCTTTAACCCCGAAAATCCGCTGCAGAAGCAGAAGTTCAATACTTTCCGCGACCAGTTTATCGACCGACTGATGCAGAAGGTCTACGACCCCAAGTACCCGATGCTGCGCGATCACTACGACGAGCGCTGGGGGTTAACCCTGTATAATCGCCTGGTGTTTGTGGTCTATCTCAACGGCGAAGAGGCCACCGACGAGCCGCCCATTGCCGACATTGGCGAGCGCACGTTTTTGGTCGATCAAGACGGCAACCGCTACAAGCCTAGCGGTACGGCTGGCCCCTATCCGTACGAGAGCGATCGGCCCGGCAGCGAGACGCTGCAGAAAAAGGCCTACTATCGGGTATTTTTTCCCAACCGAAAAGCGGATATGAAAACGCCGATTGTCGACGCCAATACGGAGTCGCTCGAGCTGCATATCGAAGGCTTGGGCAGCGAGGCCGTGCGCGTCTTGCAATGGGATTTCCCGCTCGACTACCCAGAAGTTGAGCAGCGCCGCCTGCCCAGCGAAGCAGTGATTCGCGCGCGCAAAGAAGCCGAGCGTGCCGAGCGCGCAAAAGCGCGGCAAGAGGCCGAAGGAAAGTAGACCCGAAGAGATATCGTGGGAGCGGTTGGTTCTCTGGTGAGGCCCGCGGTCTTCAAAACCGTTGTGGTGCTGCGAGAGTAGCGCTAGGTGTGTTCGATTCGCACACGTTCCCGCCAATTTATAACGTGTTACTAAGAAGGGGCTGCGAGGCGATCAATCTTGCAGCCCCTTTGTTTTTGGAGTGAGAAAACTCCGTGCCGTGAAGCCGTTTATGAGGCGCTGGTGCCAAATAGTGCCATCTTTTCTGACACGCCGTAGTCCAATCGCTCAATCGCGGCCTTCTCGTGATCGGGCGAGACGTGGGCATAGCGCAGGGTTGCCTTGAGATCGGCCCCCGACATGAGAGCGTGCGCTACCAGTCGGGCAGACCGAATCCGCTGCCGCGCGTCAAACGGCGCGCCACCTCGGCAATATGTGGATGCGGATCGTGCAGCACGGCTTCAAAAAGGTCGCTGTGTTCCCGTGGGTCGATGCGTTCGAGATGCTTTGTTACGCTGAGCCGCACGTGATTTTCGGGATCGGTCAAACCGCGCCAAAACCAATCGATTGCCCGTTCTCCCCCGCGCATTGCCATGACTTCAACGGCTGCCGCCCGCAGGCGCTTGTCCTCGCTGTGCCCGTGGTGTTCGACCACTTCGACCTCAATCTCGGGACACTGGCGCATCGCTTTACACGCGGCGATGCGCACTTCGATCTGTGGATCTTCGAGCATCATCGCACACCACTCGAACAGGTCGGGATGTTCCATATCGGACAGCAGCCGCAGACCGCGCATCCGGCGCTGAGCCTTGGGTGCGTCCAGGCAATTGAGCGCCTCGCCTACGCGTTCATCTTCCGCTTCATCGGCCTCATCGCTCTGGCCATCCCACGGCACTCGCTGCGTTCGCCTCCAAGTGCGGACGTTGCGCAGGTCTATCTCGAATCCAGCGAAGCGGTCGGGCATCCACTCGCGGGCACGGGCGAGAATCTCTCGACCGCTTATGTGCTCTCGTGGATTGCGCTCCAAGCGGCTACCAATCCACTCGGCCAGACGGCCAATACCCGGATGGCGCGGACTGACGCCTAGGTGGTCCTTTACGTCGAGCACGCCGTTGATCCAACGGGCCAATTCGCGCGGGGTCTCGGGTATGTGCGACGCCGTAGAATGGGAGCGAATAGCCTCGGGCGGCACCTGGCCGCGAACCGAAATGACGTTGCCGCGGACGATGACCTTGCCGCGTCCGTGTTTACGACGCAGTCCATCCAGATCGATGTGGCACGTCAACACTACGGGGCGATCCTGCGAGCGCCGCGCCTGGCTCTGCGCTCGCTGGCGCGCATAGGCACGATGTTGCGCAAACCACACGCGCTTGGAAGGAACGCGGGGTCGCAACCCTTCGCGGGCAATGCGCCGGGCTCGCTCTTGAGTAGTACCGTGATAAACGATCATATCCCGCGCTATCGTCTATGAAAGTGAATCCCTAGGGAGGCCATAGTGTAGTGCAGCGTACGGCACAGGGCCGCTGTCCCTCCTAGGGTGATCGAAGAACAGATTCTCAGATTCGCTCATTTAATGAGCGTTTTGTTAATCGGATATAACTAGATATCATTGTACGCAATAGTATATGAATGACACGACGCCTACTCAACTTTGACGGCGATCCGTTAAGGATAAATACTAAATGATTGAAAGACTGTTTGATGATATTGAACTGACGATTGTCTTTGCTGGTATGATAATCTTTGCGCTTTATGGATTTTGGTTTATTGGATATAAGGTCTATGCCTTTTTCTACATAGAAGAGCCAGATGTGTTCTTGCTCATGGATGATAAAGAAGAGACCTCTTCGGAAGGGGAAGAAGAATCCCTGCCGGAATACGGATCTGGGGCCCCTTCCGACGTACCTTCTGTTGGAGAATAGCCGTCTTTGGTAGATTGATAAAAGAGGCACAGTCCTATGGGATTAATTGAGTAGGAAGCGGTTTAGTCGACAATATGGAAATCATCTCTGACTGGCTAGAAACCATCTCTGATTGGGACGACGACGATTTTGAACAAGCTTTCATATACCTTCTCTTTATCGCTGCCGGTCTCTTTGGAGCAGTCCTTTCTCTCTGGTATGTGGGCTACAGGATCTACGCCTTTTTCTTTCCGGAAAAGGGGCCCTTCCCTTGGGAGGATGGATGGGGTGAGGAAGAGACGCCTTCGGAAGACGAAGGAGAACGACACAAGTATAGAGAAGG
>Ga0181573_10001209_pt1 | contig 25777 bp, 22 predicted proteins | sample 101ome_25_FD_148643 | JGI IMG/M metagenome (GOLD analysis project Ga0181573, IMG submission 148643) | Coastal salt marsh microbial communities from the Groves Creek Marsh, Skidaway Island, Georgia - 101409BT metaG (spades assembly) | ecosystem: Environmental > Aquatic > Marine > Intertidal zone...
CATGGCCACCGCCCCCCTTCTCGGCATCCTCGCCGCCACCGCAGCCTTCATTGTGGTGGGCATCGGGGTGGGCGCCTCGGGCACGAACCTTCTTGTGCTGCTGGCCAAGCGCGTAGCCCCGGAGCGGCGCCCCGCGGCTGCCACCATCGTGTGGATGATGATGATCTTCGGCTTCATCCTGACCGCAGCCACCGCAGGGGCGGCTCTCGAGCCCTTCAGCTTTTCCCGGCTTCTGGTCGTGAGCGGTTCCGTGGCCCTGCTGGCCCTGCTTGTCACCGCTCTTGCCCTTTGGGGCATTGAAGGAGAAAGCACGGGAACGGCCGCGGAGGAAGCGGCGCCGAAGGTCCCCTTTAAGGAGGCCCTTGCTAGCGTCTGGGGGGAGCCCGAGGCGCGCCGCTTCACCCTCTTTATCTTCGTCTCCATGCTGGCCTATAGCGCCCAGGACCTCATCCTCGAGCCCTTCGCCGGGACGGTTTTTGGCATGAGCCCCGGGGCCTCCACCCAGCTCGCGGGGGTCCAGAACGGTGGCGTGCTGCTCGGCATGATCCTCGTTGCCCTCCTCGGTCATCGCCTAGGGTCCGCGGACCAATGGACCCGCGCCGGCTGCATGGCGTCCGGGGCAGCCCTGCTTCTCCTTGCGGGCTTGGGCCTAGGCGTGGGCAATGGCTCCGTCGCCTCCCTCCAAGCCTCAGTGTTCGCCCTCGGTTTCTCTAACGGCGTATTCGCCGTTTCCGCCATCGGCGCCATGATGGGCCTGGTGGGCCAGGGCCAAGCGGGGCGGGAAGGGGTACGCATGGGGCTCTGGGGGGCCGCGCAAGCCGTGGCCTTCGGCCTAGGGGGTTTCCTCGGCACCGCAGCGATCGACGTGACCCGTAGCCTCATCGCCCTACCCGGCGTCGCCTATGCGCTGGTTTTTGCCCTTGAAGCCGGATGCTTCTTCATCGCCGCCTATCTCACGATCTGGGTAGCGCGGGCGCGCACCCTCAATGAGGGCAAGGCCCTTCCTCTCACGGGAGTCGGACTATGACCGAACACTATGACGTTGCAGTAGTAGGGGGTGGCCCGGCCGGGGCTACGGCCGCCGAGCAGCTGGCCCGGGAGGGTTACCGGGTGCTGCTCCTCGATCGCCCCGGACGCATCAAACCCTGCGGCGGGGCCATTCCCCCGCGTTGCGTCGAAGACTTCGCTATCGATGAGGACATCATCAAGGCCCGAGCTCAAGCAGCCCGCATCGTAGCCCCCAGCGGCCATGGCGTAGATATGCCCATCGAGAATGGCTATGTCGCGCTAGTCGATCGAGAATCCTTTGACCCCTACCTCCGCGCCCGGGCAGGCGCCGCCGGCGCCACGGTAGTAGAGGGCACGTTCAAAAGTCTCAGCCAGGACGGGGAGAACGTCCGCCTCACCTTTAAGGCCTCGGGCCGGGGCAAGCGAAGCACCAGTGCCTCAGAGGAAACGGCGATTGCCCGCTATCTTATTGGCGCCGACGGCGCGAACTCGGCGGTTGCCCAAGCGCGCATCCCCGGGGCCCACCGGGGCCGCTTCGTCGCGGCTTACCACGAAATCATTGAGACGCCTCCCGGTATTGATGGCAGCCGCTGCGACATTTACTACCGCCACGACCTCTCCCCAGACTTCTACAGCTGGATCTTTCCCCACGGCACCACCCTTAGCATCGGCACGGGTACGGCGGAAAAGGGCTTCTCCATCCGCGATAGCGTCGGCCGTTTTCGCGATGCCCTCGGCTTCACCGGCCCAACGCTGCGCCGGGAAGGGGCACCCATTCCCCTGAAGCCCCTGCCCCGCTGGGATGACGGGCGCAATGTGCTGCTGGCCGGGGATGCCGCCGGGGTGGTCGCGCCCGCCTCCGGTGAAGGCATTTACTACGCCATGCTCGGGGGCCAGCTAGCCGCGGAAGCCGTCGCCGAAGCCCTCGCTTTAGGAAGTCCTGCCCCCCTAAGAAAAGCGCGCAAACGTTTTATGAAAGACCACGGTAGGGTCTTCTGGATTCTGGGTCTCATGCAGCGTTTCTGGTACGGCACGGATGCCCGTCGCGAACGCTTCGTCAGCATGTGCGCCGACCCCGACGTGCAATACCTCACCTGGCAGGCCTACATGCATAAACGCCTGGTACGAGCCCGCCCCCTTGCCCACGTGCGCATTTTCTTCCGGGATCTGGCTCACCTGCTTGGCTTCGGCAGCGCGGAGAGCGAAAGAGATAAGGGCGCACCCTCGTCAAGTGGTGCTGGGGTTTAGATGCTGGCCTGGCTCGAAGAGCAGGCCCTTAACGGGGTTTTGCTGGAATTTGCCCTGGCGGTGCTAGCCCTCGAACTGCTCGTGCTGCTAAGGCTTCGCCGCAGCCTTGCTCGGGCCCCCACAAGTGCGAGCTTGATTGCGAACGCCGGCGCCGGCGGCAGCCTACTGTTAACGGCGCTCCTCGCCCAGCTAGAAGCCCCGGCTCCGGCGCTGATGGCCACCCTTCTCATGGCCCTTGCCTTCCACAGCTGGGATCAGTGGCAACGCTGGACCGCCCCTTAGACCAACGTTCAAAACATCTGCACGCCCATAAAAAAGCCCCGGAGAGCTACGCCCCCCGGGGCTTAGGATCGCCCGTCAATGTAGGGTAAGGCGGCCCGAAGGCCGCCCCCCAGGGGACCTAGATCCCCTCGGCTTCTTCGCGATCAACCGCCTCGCTCGTGGCAACGGCCGAAGCCGCTTCCGAAGACACCTGACCCATGGCGCTGGTGCTAGCCTCCACCGTCAAAGACGGGAAGTCCTTTACCATCGCCGCACCGTACAGCGGCTTATTGACGCCCTGGTGACAGGTCGCGCAATTCGCCTTCGGCGCATCACCCAGGCTCCCGAGGCGATGCTCGGGGTACACCGGCTGAAGCGGGTCCAGATAGTCCACGTTGAGGTCCCGAGCCATCTCGATGCCGTACCATGCGGTGACCCGCTGCGGCGTGCTTTGCGTCCAATCGGCCATAGCCCGTGTGTTATGGCAGAAGGTGCAGTTCACGCCGAGCGCATCGGACATGTGCATCATCAGGCTGTAGGTGCCCTCCGTTGCTTTAATGGAGGACGTATTGGTTGACGGCAGCGCCGTATTGCCAATGACCCTAATTTCCTCGTCACCAAGGAGGTAGCGCGATAGCGAGTCGTAGGGAAGAGACGCCATCGCCGCCACCGGAGCCGGCGTGTTTTGGTTATCACGCCAGCCCGCCTTAGCAGCGGATCTCGGGCCGGGGTCTTCGAACCAGATTTCCGCTGGCACGTTGTTTCCCCGGTGACAGGTGTAGCAGGTCACGCCCGTCTCACCAACATGGTCATTCCAATTCGCATTGATGTGCTGCGTCATCTGCAGCATGCGTCGGGAGACCACCTTGGTGTAGATATCGTCGGACGCGAGATTCCCCGTCACGTGGCAGTAGTTACAGCCTTCCTCCGGCGCGACCCATTCGGTCATCGCCGCCATCAGGCGCGTAAACTGCCCAACACCCAAATCCCCGAGCACCTGGACGTTTTGGTACACGTCCTTCGCATAGGGGGGCGTCGCGGGCAACGCAGGAGACGCGGCCGGCGCCTGGTTAGCTGCCACTTTCGCTTCCCGAACCTTGGGTTGCTCAAGCTGCAGCATGCCAGTGCCGCGGAAGCCATTCTGCGTACTTTCCGCCGTGGGGGGTTCACACCCCGCCAGCAGCACAACCCCAAGGGCTATGCTGACCGTTTTTGCGAACCATTGTTTGATCATCAGTTCGCTCCCATCAACGGATCTGCGGTGGCGGGAAGCATCGCCGGGTAGGCTGGAGCCACCCCATGTTTCACAGCCCACAGATACCAATTGTCGACCACCGTTCCCGTCAGCAGGATGCCGATGCCGCCCGTTAAGGGACAAAGCACGGCAAACCACCACGCCCAGCGATGGATGGATTCCATGGAGGCGTTAAAGCCCATGGTCCAGCGCCAGAACAGGGCCGCCCGCTCCGAGCCCGTTCCCCGGTCCACGATCTGCTCAATCTCCCGCTCGGCCCCGTATCGGGCCGTGGCCAAGATCGTTGCGCCGTGCATGGCAAACAACAGCACCGAGCCGTAGAGGAAGGCAATGGAGAGCATATGGAATGGGTTATAGAACAGGTTCCCGTAGCGGAGGGAGAACGCCGCGGTCCAATCAAGGTGTGGGAAAACACCGAAGGGCACCGCCTCGCTCCAGCTTCCCATGAGCACCGGGCGGATAAAGCCCAATACCAGGTAAAGCCAGATCGCAGCAGCGAAGGCCCAAGCGGTATGCGTCCCCAACCCGAGTTGGCGTGCGCGACGATACATGCGGAACCACCATAGAACGATTGCGATCGTCAGGAAGAAGCCCGCCAGAAGCCACCAGCCCCCTTCGTTCAGGGGCGGAATGGACAGGCCGTGCTCCGCTGCCGGCGGCTCGAGAGCCAACCAGAACAGCTGCCGGACGAACTCAATGGGGTTCCAATTGACGGAGGCCCACATGTTAAAGCCAATGATCTCAAAGGCCGTCAGCCCGAAGGCCAGAGACAGCAGGCCGAAGGTCCCCAGATAAAAGGGCCCTACCTGCGCATCTCCGATTTTCCCAAGCCAATAGCTGAAGAAGGGCGTGCCCTGACGCTCCCAAATACCCTTCGGGAGCTCAATGCCCTCTTCCGCTGGCCCAGTCACTTGCACGCGCGTGAAGATGTTTTGATATTCGTTCACAGCCATCGACTGATCCCTCCCTTCACGACCAAAGCGGCAAGTTCAACCACCAGGACCACCACTCCGGCCATCCGCGAGTCCAGAAGGGCCCGCTGATGACGATGCAGACGGCGCTCCAGAATCCTGCTGCCAAAGCCAGAATCAGGCCCACCCGGTGGATGCCGAGGGTGCCGATGGAGTAACCGATGGTGTCCCGGTAGTACGCGTTTTCATGTTCGGGCGTTTTAACCGCCTCTCCCTTTTTCGGGTTCGTGGCCGACAGCACCAGAGCTCCGTGCAACGCGAGCGCCATGGTGGTGGTGAAGAACAGCGTCACCGCCAGCATATGCGCCGGGTTGTAGTGGAAGTGCAGGTACTGATAGCCCACGTTGGACACCCAATCGAGGTGAGAAAGGATGCCGGAGGGAAAGCCATGACCCCATGCGCCCATGAGTAAGGGACGAATGACAACGAGGGTCACGTAGGCGAAGACGGCAACGCCGAACGCAAAAGGAATATGGAAGCCAATACCTAGCTTCCTACAGATCTCCACTTCCCTTAGCAGCCAGGAACCAAAGGCGCCTACGGCGCAAATGGTAATGATCTGCCAAAGGCCGCCATCACTAAGCGGTGCAAGCGCAAGACCGTACTTGAGATCCGGGGGCGCAATGTTGATCTGCCAGAGGTTCCAGGTATCACCCTGGGAGGCTCCGAAGATAATCAGTGCGGTCCCGAGACCTGCAAAGAATAGGGTGGTTATGCCGAAAAAGCCGACATAAAACGGGCCCACCCAAAAATCGAATAAATCTCCTCCGAGCAAAGTCCCGCCACGAACGCGATACTTTCTCTCGAAGCTTAGCAGTGCCATCTCAAGGTCCCCCTTGCATCAGGCTTGCACAGCGGACCGGCCCCAGCACTTCGGGCCGGGCCGCAGCCTTCGTGCTCAGCTCAAACGAGGCCCGAAGCGGGGCCGGTCGGAGCCTCAAGGCTCATCGGTACAACGGAAGCCGTGGGCGGACCCTCAATCCAATTGAAATAATCGGAGCTGAGGAGAATGAAGTGGATCGTAAACGCAAGAATTGCGAGAAACGCCACGAGAGCAACGCCGGCGCGGGCCGGGTTATACATCATCCAAATCTTATGCATGGTTATGCTCCTTGCCCTGGCTTAGGACACAAAGGGTGCGATGGAAGCCAGCACGGAGTTCGCGCCGTCGATTTGGGAAAGGCTGTGGATCCAAGGACGCCACATCCAAGCGGAAAAGTGAGCTGCTGCAGCACCGGCTGCCCAGATCATGGTCCACAGGACAAACTGCCCGTGGTATTCCGCCGCTTCACGCTCGGTAAGCCCCGAGGGGCCGCGCTTATCAGACATAACTACCTCCAATGTCGCGAGTTTGAATACCGGCCAGGTTGCCCTGACCCACCGCGCTCGCTTTACACGGTGTTTCGCAGGTTTCCCTGCGACCTATCGCTCCGCAAAAGCGGGGCGAATTCCAATGTTCTCTGGCCCTAAACAGGGGCTTCATCGGTGCGCCGCTGTTTTGCACCCGTCGGGGCCGCAGCGGGCCCATTCCCTTGGGGCACCCCAGGGAGCGCTAGCGCCGCCAGCGTGACCTCGGGAAGGCCAGCGCTTCGGGCGGCCTGCTCCGCCGCATCGCGGAGGCGCTTGGCCTCAGAGATGCGGATCAATACGGGCTGCCGTGCCAAATAGGCCTCGAGGGCTTGCTGGGCCTCGAGGGCCCAGGGGACGGGGCTTTCCTGCACGGCCGCAGGCGTCGGGGAAACGGCATCCAGGGACGAAGCCAGGGGCAGCACATGGAAGAGCGCATCAAAAAGACCGTTGCAGATCTCCTGAACGAGATAGGTTGCGCCGCCGTAGCCCATAAAAGGTGTCCCCGTATGGCGCCGAATCACCGCGCCGGGGAAGGACGCAGGAATGTAGTGGCTCCGCCCCCCTGCTTCGGCGGCGTACATGCGCTCATTGATGCTGCCGAAGAGCATCATGGGGGGCGCCTTGTGGATCGCATCGCGTACCGCAGCGTTATCGGGCTTCTGCCCCGCACTGCGCACAAAGCTGAAGGCGCAAGGCATACCGAGCTCGTCTTCTAGGAAGCGCTTTAAGCCCTTGGCGTAGCTCTCGCCGGCAACGACCCCGAAGCTGGCCGTGGAGAAGAAATCCTGCGTGACAGAGCGCCAAAGATCCCAGATGGGCTTTAAGGTGCTGTGCTTTTCCCGCTCGATGAAGGGCTCGGGATCGAGATCTAGGGTTTCGCCGAGGGCTCGGAGGAATCGGGTGGTACTTTCTAGGCCCACGGGCGCGTGGAAATAGGGACGTTCCAGGGCCTCGGATAGGCTTCGCCCATACTCCCGATAAAGGCAAATGTTGGCTTCCGCGAGGGGCAGCTTTTTGAGATCCGCGAGGGAGGCACCCAGGGGGAAGCAGAGATTGACCTCGGCACCGATGCCCTCCACCAAGCGGCACAGCTCCGCCGTATCGGAGGGGGAGTTAAAAATCCCGTAGGCAGGACCGAGGATGTTGACCTTCGGCTTTGCCCCAGCCTTGCGCTTGGGAGCCGCAACCTTCTTCGGACCAAAGGTTTTCCAAAGCCATAGCAAGGCGCGATCGGCGCTTTGCCACTGGTCTTCATCGATAGTGCGCGGCAAGAATCGCTGAATGCCCGTGCCTTCCGGGGTAACGCCGCCGCCGATCATTTCGGCGATGGACCCGGTCACGACCACGCTTGGCAGATCGCTTTGCAACACCTCGTGGGCCCGCTTCATGGCCCCTTCCGTACCCACGGAACCCAGCTCCGTTTCCGAAAGCCCCGTGACCACGATGGGCAGCTCATGGGGCGGCAGCGCATCGGTGTAGTGAAGCACCGAGGTCACCGGGAGGTTTTCGCAACCCACGGGACCATCAATAATGACCTGAAGGCCTTTCACCGCCGTGAACATGTACACCGCGCCCCAATAGCCGCCGGCGCGATCGTGGTCGAGAACCAACACCTAAGCACCCTCCCCAAGGGCCGAGGCCTGTTCCGGGCGCCAGATACCTGCGGTGGCGCCCTGTCCCACCCCGTCAAAGAAGGCACGCATACTGTGGAAGCGATCCTGGTTCCCCATCGCGGCGTTCACCACCTGCGCCAGGGAACCCGCCCCCGCAGCCCCCATGAGGGGCCGAGCGGAAATGAGGTTTGTGAAATAAAGGGCTGGAACGGCGAGTTCCTTCGCTTTCTGCACCACGGGAGTGGTGCCAATGGCCAGCGCCGGATCAAAGGCCGCAATCGCCGCGAGGTCTTGCTCTAGGGAAGCGCGGAACTGAACCTCCACACCCCGGGCTTGGAGCCAGCGGCAGTCCGCTTCGGAGAACGGCGTTTTCGGCGCCGCCGTGCCAACGTAGCGCACGTCCGCTCCGCTTTCGATCAACAGCCGCGCCACGAGAAGCTCCGAACCCTCGTAGCCCGACAGGGTAATGCGCCCCTGCACCGGCGCCCCCTTGAGGGCCTCCCGAATATCGGGCAAGGCCTTCGCCTTAGCCGCTTCAATCTTCGCTGATGGCACGCCTGCCGCTTCACCGATGGCTTCCAGCCAGCTGGCGGTACCCTCAACGCCCACCGGCGCTGAACCCACGACGCGGCGCCCGGCGCGCTGAAACTCCCGGACCGAAGCGGTGTAGAAGGGATGGATGGCCGCCACCACGGGGCTTGCCAGGGCCGCGTACAGCTCGCGCCATTCCCGGGTCGGCACCACGGGCCCGGGGGCCAGGCCGAGGGGATCGAGGAGCATGGCGAGGTTCACGGGATCGGCGGGGAACATCTCGCCGAGGAAGGTCACCGTGGGCGCCTGAGCACTCGGGCCCCGCGGCGCCGCCACGGGCCCCTGCTCCGCCTCGGCGCGAGCGTAGGCCAACATGGCCCCGGCGAGCACGTCCTTGGCTTCCGCATGGGTCGGCACGCCAAAGCCCGGAACATCAATACCAATAATGCGGACCCCGTTGATCGCCTTAGGTAGGAGTCGCAGCGGGACCCCGGAGGCCGTCGGGACACAGAGGTTAGTGACCACAATGGCATCGTAGAGCGCCGGATCAGCCGTGCGCTCTACCGCTTCCTTGATGTCCTCAAAGAGCTTACCCGTGACCAGCGTTTCCGAATTGAAGGGCACATAGCCCACGGAACGCCGCGCCCCATAGAAATGGGAGGTGAAGGTCAGGCCGTAAACGCAGCAGGCCGAGCCGGAAAGAATGGTCGCCGTGCGCCGCATGCGAAGCCCGACGCGAAGGGAACCGAAGGCCGGACACATGCTTTGGGGCTGGTCATGGGGCCCCTTAGGGTAGTCCCTAGCAAACTGGGCCATAGTTTCCGCGTCGGCGCCGGCACCGCTCCGCAGCGCATCGGTTCCGCAATGGCCGCCGTCTACCTCGGTAACGGGGATCTGCTGCACGGCGTTTTCCGGCTCAGAGGGTGTCATACACCACCTCCAGCGAGCGCTGCGCCAGGCTTTGCGGACCGCAAAGGTCTTCGATGGTGGCGGGCTCGAGAACAACATTGCGCCCTACGTTTTCCGCCTTAAAGAGATCGAGCAAGCCATCTTGGTCTAGGGGCTTGGGCAGGCGCGGGGGCGCCGTGGCCACCTGGTCCCCGAGGGCGGCGAAGAGGCTGCCCCAGGGACTGTCCTGAGTTCCGATGATTTGGTAGTTCGCGCTCTTGCGCCGGATGTCTTCGTCCGCGGGGATAGACGCCAGCACGGGAATATCTACCGCCTCCGCAAAACGGGCAGCCTCCCCCGTACCGTCATCCTTATTGATAACCAAACCGGCAACCCCAACATTCCCGCCGAGCTTGCGGAAGTACTGAACCGCACTGCAGACATTGTTGGCGACGTAGAGGGATTGAAGGTCGTTCGACCCCACCACAATGACCTTCTGACACATATCCCGGGCGATGGGGAGACCGAAGCCTCCGCACACCACATCACCGAGAAAATCGAGAAGGACGTAATCAAAGCCCCACTCGTGGAAGCCGAGCTTTTCGAGGAGCTCGAAGCCGTGAATGATGCCCCGACCGCCGCAGCCCCGACCCACCTCGGGCCCTCCGAGCTCCATGGCATAGACGCCGCCGCGCTTGAAGCAAACGTCGCTAATGGAGACCTCTTCCCCCGCTTCCTTTTTGCGAGCGGAGGTTTCGATGATGGTGGGACAGGCCCGGCCTCCGAAAAGCAAGGAGGTGGTGTCGCTTTTCGGATCGCAACCGATGAGCAGCACCTTTTTGCCCTGTTCCGCCATCATGTAAGAGAGATTCGCCAAGGTAAAACTTTTGCCGATACCCCCCTTGCCGTAGATCGCGATGACCTCGGCGCTGGAACTTGGCCCCTCCTCCACGGAGGACAGGGGAATATGAGAATGCACTTCCGGGCGCACGGGGGTAGTCATGAGGCACTCCAGTTCAGAATCATTTTCAGGCAGCTGCGATCTTTGAAGGCGCGCTCGTAGGCTTCCGGCGCGTCTTCGGGGTCAGCGCGGTGGGTAATCAAGCCGTCCAGGCACAGGCGCGATTCGTCGAGCAGACGAAGCACAACGCGAAGGTCCTCCGGTTTCCATTCCGCCCGCACGCGGAGGCGAAGCTCGCGGAGGAAGGCCGGGGGGAAGGTGAAGCTCAGGGGTTCGGCGTAGAAGCCTCCCAGGACCAGCTCCCCCTGAGGTGCTAGGCGACCAATTAAGGTATCGAGGAGCGCCGGCGCGCCGCTGACATCGAGAATGCGAGCATAATCCCTACGGGGATCGGCTTCCGGGCTCAGCACCGCGTAGCCATCGGCACCGCTGAGCCGCTGCGGGTCCGTCTCCCAAACCTTCGGCGCAGCGCCCCCCAGGGCGATGGTAAGACGGGCAATGAGGCGCCCCAGAACGCCATGGCCAACGATGAGCTCGGGGAAGGCAAAGGCCTCCCGCCCCGTCCCCTCTGCCGGCCGAAGGCAGTGCACGGCGGTCGCCGCCAAAGCCAGGAGCACGCCCTTCTCCCTCAAGGTGGAATCGAGGGGAATGGCCCGTTCGGCGGGAACCACAAGGCGCGAGGCCGCGCCCCCGAAGAGGCCTTGGGCCCCCTCGAAACAGTTCGCCCCCGGTACAAACACCCAGTCTCCCGGCCGGAGCCCCGTCCCGCGAGGGGCCTCACGGACACGGCCCACGGACTCGTAGCCGGGCACCAAGGGATAGGACAACCCGGGAAAGGGCGGCATGGAGCCGTCGAAAAGGAGTTTCTCCGTCCCGGTGCTGATACCGCTGTAGGCAATATCCACCACCACATCGGCGCTGCCCGGCGCCTGGAGGGCCAGATCTTGGAGGCCGAGCTTAAGCGGCTCGGAGAGCACAATGGCCTTAGCCTGCAGCGCTGCACCCATGGTGGGCTCCCGGCGCGGTGGCGCCTACTGACGTCATCTTTTTATGACATCTTTTAACGTCAATCTGAATTTACGCCGATTGATGGCAAAAGCAACACCCCTAAGCAGGCCGTTCAGCCAAGAGGACGCTGGTTTGCAAGGGGACGGCCGTAGGTAAGCGGCGCACCTTGCGGAAACCCGCGGCCTCTAGGAGGGTCCTAACCTCCCCCTCGGACCGAGGCCGGCCCCGACCCATGGCCCTCAGGTAGAAAGAGAAGTAAACATCGGAGAATCGCTGGGCCCCGGCGGTGTGCCGGAGGGGCTCGGCCACCAGCAGCTGAGCCCCGGGCGCTAAGGCCTTGGCCACCCGAGCCAAAAGGCGTTCGGCGCGCTCGTCGTCCTGGTCATGAAGCACGCGCACTAGGGAGATGAGATCGGCGCCGGCAGGAAGGGGCGTTTTTAAGAAATCCACAGGATGAACGGCGAAGCGCTGAGCGTCGGGGCGAGCCAGAAAGCGGGCCTCGGCCAAGCGCGCGACCGCAGGAAGATCGCATAGCACCAAGCTCGGCCCCGATACCGCATCGGCCAGGGCCGCCAGAAAGGCCCCGTTACCGCCTCCCACATCCATCACCCGACGATGCTTAGAAAAATCGTAGGCCGACAGCACTTCGCTGGCGATCATGCCCTGGGAGCTCGCCATAAGCGCCGAGTAAGCCTCCGCTGCCGGCGCCTCGGGCGCCTCTTCCCCGTCCCCGGCATAGGGCCAGAACGCCGCAAGGGCGGGACCGGGCCGGCCCTGAAGGCGAGCCACCGGATCCCGGAGGTCGTCGTAAAGGAGGGTATTGTGTTCGATCATCTCCCGCACCCCAGGCAGGCCCACAATGGCCAGGGCAAGGGGGGTGGGGCCGTAGCGACCGGTCCAGCGACGGCGTAGCAGGCCCAGGGCTGCGGCGGCGTCCAGCAGCAGCTGGCAGCCCTCCTCCGTAAGCCCCAGCCCCGGCGCCAGGGACCGGGCCGTTTGTGCCTCGGCAAGGAGACGTTCAAAGACCCGAAGGCGAACGCAGGCCAGCACCGTTTGGGTAGCCGTGAAACCGGAAACAAGATCAAAGAGGGCCCGGGCCTGGCGCCGCGCGAAGAACCCTCCAAGGGGTAAGCGGGCGACCCGGCTCAAGCTTTCAGGCCGGGCGGCACGCTGAAGGAGCCCATTGAGCCAGCGATCCCAGCGCTTGCCGAAGGACAGGGCCCCGCGACGGGGCTGAAGGGTTCCCGTGGACACGGCGTGTTAAGCCGCCGCGCGGACTTTGCAGCCGGCGAGGATGGCCTTGGCCTGCGCTTCTATCGTCGCCAAAAGCGCTGGGCGTCCGGGACAGGGCGGAATGGACGCCAGCGCATCCCCCACAAGATCGCGGAGCCGCTGAGCAGCGCCCTCTACCCCGAGTTCAAGGACGGCGCTGGGCCGCCCCAGGGCTTGATCGACCCCCACGGGCTTGCCGAGCTCTTCGCTGTCTCCGAGGGCATCACGAAGATCATCGGCGACCTGGTACGCCTCCCCCAAACGTGCTCCCAGGCGCCCCCAAGCCTGGGCGTCCCCGCCCCCGGCCAGCGCTCCGCCGGCGGTAGCGGCGGAAAAGAGCGCTCCGGTTTTCGCCTCATGGTAGGCGCGAAGGTCAATTTCACTTTCTTCTTCCCAGCTTTGCCCCGCCACGATGCCCGCCGGGGCCCCCACGGCACAGGCCAGCTGATTGTGCAGCGCTGGCAACAGGGCGCCCCCATCCCGCCCCTCAAGGGAAAGCCACTGGAGGGCCAGCACGATGAGTCCGTCGCCGGTGAGCAGCGCTAGGGGCTCGCCGAATTCCCGATGGAGCGCGGGGCGCCCGCGGCGCGTCTTCGCGTTATCAAAGCAGGGAAGGTCATCGTGGATGAGGCTGGCGCAGTGCATGAGCTCAAGGGCCGCCGCGTAGGCCAGGGCCGCGCCGGGCGCCTGATTACCGCAGGCCTGAGCTACGGCCAGGGTCAACCGGGGGCGAATCCAGGAGCCCCCGGGAAGAATGGCGTAGCGATAGGCCGCCGCTAGCCGGGGTGGACAGGGCGCCTGCGTCGCAAAGTCGAGAATGCGCCGAAGTTCGTGCTCAATCAGCTGCTCTGCTTCCATGGCTACGCCCCCGAGCGTCACCCTAGTTGGACATCTAGAGTGTCATGTATCCTAGACATAAGGTCAACGGGGCTGCAGGCGGGGCGGGGGGCACCATGGGATCAAAGACTATTGCCATTGTGGGGGCAGGCATCGGCGCCCTTAGCGCGGCCGCTCTCCTTGCCCGGCGCGGCCACTCCGTGGACGTTTTCGAGCGGGCCAACGCCGCCGGAGGCAAGCTGCGCCAAACCTTTGCCGGGGGCCCGGGGGTGGACGCAGGCCCCACGGTCTTCACCTTGAAGCCCATTTTCGAGGCGCTCTTTGACGCTGCAGGGGGAGACTTCGAGGCGGCCCTTCGTCCCGAGCCCGCCGCCGTTATCGCTCGCCACTTCTGGGACGACGGAGCAGGGCTCGACCTCTTCGCTGACCCCGGCGCCTCGGAAGCCGCCATTGGTAATCGTTTCGGACGCGCCAACGCCGAAGGCTTTCGCAACTTCCAAGCCGCCGCTAAGCGCTGCTACGACGTGCTCCAGCACAGCTATATCGAGGGCAGCCGCCCGAGTCCTTTCGATCTCGTGCGCCGCATCGGGCCGCTCCGCCTCGGGGATCTCCTAGCCACTCGCCCCTTTACCAGCCTTTGGAAGGCCCTGGAGCAATTCTTCCCCGCCCCCGAGCTCCGCCAGCTTTTCGGGCGCTACGCCACCTACGTGGGCGCCTCGCCCTTTTCGGCGCCGGCCACCCTCATGCTCATTGCTCACGTAGAGCAGCTAGGGGTGTGGACCCTCCCCGGCGGCATGATCAGCCTCGCTAAGGAACTTCAACGCCTCGCGGAAAAGCACGGTGCTCACTTTCACTTTAGCGCAGAAGTGGAAGAGATCGGCGTGAAGGACGGCGCCGTGGACCATCTGCTGGTTCACCAGGGTGGGGAGCGGCAGCGCGTAAGCGTGCGCAGCGTGCTCTTTGGGGGAGATAGCGCGGCCCTCGCCCAGGCCGGCCTAGGCGCCGGCGTTCGCCGCGCAACGGCCCCCACGGCGGCGACCGATCGGTCCCTAAGCGCGCTGGTCTGGACGGGCCTGATCCCCCGCAGCGCCTTTCCCCTGAGTCACCACACGGTGTTCTTCGGCCAGGATTATCGCGCCGAGTTCGATGCGATCTTTAAGCGGCGAACCCTGCCTGAGGACCCGACCGTCTATCTCTGCGCGCAGGACCGCACCGCAGAGCACAGCGCCTCCGCGGCAGACCCGGGCGACGCCTTCGAACGCGTGCTTTGCCTGACTAACGCCCCGGCCCTGGGGGATGGGGGCCCCCTCCCCCCGGCCCTCCTAGCGGCCGGAGAGGCTCGCCTACGCCGAACCCTGGCGCGCTGCGGCATGAACGACTTTGACTTCGACCCCAGCGCCATGACCCTCACCACCCCCCGGGAGTTTCACGAACGCTTCCCCCACACCGGCGGCGCCCTCTACGGACGCGCCTCCCACGGTTGGCTGGCCTCCTTCCGCCGCCCCGGCAGCCGCACCGCCGTGCCGGGCCTGTATCTTTGCGGGGGCAGCGCCCATCCTGGAGCGGGCGTTCCCATGGCAACCCTATCCGGCGTACAAGCCGCGGAGGCCCTATGTCAGGACCTGACTTCAGCGTAGCCGTTCCCCCCTCCGGCTACCGCTGGTGGTATCTCGATGGCTTAAGCGCCGATGGGCAGCGCGGGCTGACGGTCATCGCCTTCCTCGGCAGCGTCTTCTCTCCTTATTACGCCCGCGCCCGGCGGCGCCAGGTGGCGGTGAAACCGGAGCGGTTTTGCGCGATTAACGTTGCGCTCTACGGGCCCGACCGCACCGCCTGGGCCATGACCGAACGCAGCGACCGCACCCTCGCCCGCAGCGCCCAGCACTTCACCCTAGGGCCCAGCGCCCTGCACTGGGATGGCACCACGCTCACCGTTGCCGTAGAGGAAATCACCGTGCCCTGGCCCCGGCGCCTGCGGGGGGAAATCCGCTTTACGCCGAGCCTCTTCCCCGGCTTCAGCGAACCCCTATCAAAAGACCAGGCACACCTTTGGACCCCCATTGCCCCTCGAGGGCATCTTGAGGTGGCTTTCGCCAACCCCACGCTCCGGTGGGAGGGCCACGGCTATCTCGACAGCAACAGCGGCGCCACCCCCATAGAAAGCGCCTTTCGCCAGTGGACCTGGGCCCGGGGAAATGCAGGAGACCGTACCTTTCTGTGCTATGACGCGGAGCGCCGAAATGGCGAAGAACATCGGTTCATGCTGGAGTTTGACGGGGCAGGCAAACTGCACCGCCACCCTTGCCCGCCCCGCCAAGCCCTGAAAGCCGGGCTCTGGGGCGTGCCCCTCACCGTGCATGGGGACGAGGGTCAACCACCATGTCTTCGTCGACGCTACGAGGACACGCCGTTTTATAACCGCAGCGAAGTCGAAACGACCCTTCGGGGGGAACGGCTGGTGATGGTGAACGAAGGGCTTGATCTGGACCGCTTCAAAAGCCGCTGGGTGCAGACGCTCCTACCCTTCCGCATGCCCCGCCGGGCTTAGGCCGCGGGCGCCCTGCCCGTGCCCCGAGGGCGCGCGATACTGCACCACCGCGTCGACGAGAAACTGCGCTTCCCCCACCGTGGGCTCCGCGGATAGGGTATCGCGGCGAAGGGCCGCAAGGGCTGCGCGAAACACCAGAAGCCCCTTGCGCCAGTTCGGGACAATGGCCCTAGCGGAAACGGAATCGTGGCCCCGGCGCCGCACCTCTTCCCCAATCTCTGCGTAGATCAGGCGCGCCGCATGCATACCGGGGCGACATCCCCAGGGCAGGCAGGCGATGCCGCCTCGGGAACGCTCGTAGAAGGCATCGGCCCGGGACAGGAGACGGCGAAGGATGCGCTCGATCTCGGGAGAAAACTGCGGCCGAGCGAGCCAGCGGTCCGGGTCTAGGCCCTCGTCCTGAAACCATTGACGAGGCAGGTAAAGGCGCCCCATGCGCGCATCTTCCCCCACGTCCCGGGCGACGTTGGACAGCTGCATGGCCACCCCCAGATCGCAGGCCCGGGCCAGAGTCTGGGGATCTCGCCCCCCCATGACCAAGCTCATCATGGCCCCTACGGTCGCCGCCACGCGAGCGCAATAGGCGTAAAGCGCCGTCTCGTCCTCGTAGTGCCGCTCACTCATATCCCAGCGCATGCCTTCCAGCAGCGCTTCGGGAATGGCCCGGGGAATGGCGAAACGCTCCACCACCTGGCTAAAGGCCCGATCCTCGGGGCGATCCTCAGGACGGCCGGCATAAACCCGCTGCAGCCGAAGCTCAAGCTGCTCCACCGCATCCTCAGCGCGCCCCTCCTCGTCCACCGCATCATCGACATCCCGGCAAAAGGCGTAGAGCGCCGTGGCGCAGGCCGCCATATCCTGGGGCAGGAGCAGGGACGCCGCATAAAAACTCCGGGAGCCGTTCCGCAACCGCATGCGGCACGCTTGGATGTCCTCCGCCGACGGCAGGGGGACGGCGGGATTGGGAGGTTCAGGCAGCCCGCGGCGCATGGGGAATGAGGTGCTCTAGCACCTTAGCAGTGGAGAGCACGCCGGGGAGCCCGGCGCCAGGGTGGGTGCCTGCGCCCACGAGGTAAAGTCCCTCGACTTCCTCGCTGCGATTGTTGGGGCGAAACCAAGCCGACTGAAAAAGGATGGGCTCAAGGCTGAAGCCAGCGCCCCGATAGCTATCGAGCCGATCCCGGAAATCGAGGGGCGTCATCATGCGCGACGTCCTTAGGCGCGCGCTCAGGCCCGGAAGCACCGTCGCCTCCAGCGCCGCCGCAATGCGGGCTCGATAGGTTTCCGCCATGGTAGTCCAATCCACTGCCGCATCGAGGTTTGGCACCGGCGATAGCACATAGAAGGTTTCACAGCCCGGCGGCGCCAAGCTTGGGTCCGTTGCCGTGGGGCGGTGGAGGTAAAGACTGAAGTCGTCGGCAAGGATTTTTTTCTTAAAGATATCGTTGAGCAAACCCCGGTAGCGCGGCCCCATGAGAATGAGGTGATGGGGTACCTCGGGATAGCCCCCTTCCGTACCGAAGTACCACACAAAAAGCCCCATGGAAGAGCGGCTCCGCGCCGCCTTTTTCGTCGTCCAGCGCTGCCGAGGGCGATCGAGAAGCTTTTCGTAGGTGTTGATGGCATCGGCGTTGGAGACGACCAGGGGCGCATCGAGGCGCTCCCCGGAGCGCAGCGTCACTCCCGCCACCTTGCCGTCCTCGGTGCGAATGGTCGCCACCGGCGCGTCGCAACGCACTACTCCGCCCTGCCCCTCGATGAGGCGCACCATGCCGTCGATGAGCGCCCCGGTGCCGCCCATGGCGAAGTGCACCCCAAAGCTGCGCTCCAGGTGGGCAATGAGGGTATAGATCGCTGTGGTGTCGAAGGGATTGCCTCCGACGAGAAGGGGATGAAAGCTAAAGACCACGCGCAGCCGCTCATCGGAAAAGTAACGACGAACGAGACCGTAAACCGTTTGATAGCCAGAATTTCGGACCAGATCCGGGGCCACGGAGAGCATGTCGGAGAAGCGGCTGAAGGGCCGATCCCCAAGGCGCTCAAAGAGCCCATAGATTTCCCGACTCTTCACCATGAAACGGTCGTAAGCGGGAAGATCCGCAGGACACAGGCGCTCTACCTCCGCACGCATCTTCGCCGGGTCGGCGCTGTAGTTAAAAACCGTGCCGTCGGCGAAGCGGATCTGGTAGGCCGGATCAAGCTCCACGAGCTTGACGTCATCCGCCAAGCGTCGCCCGCACAGGGCCCAGAGCTCCTCGAAAAGAAAGGGCGCGGTGATGATGGTGGGGCCGGCATCGAAGATGAAGCCATCCTGCTTGAACACGTAGGCGCGCCCCCCGGGGGCGTCGAGGGCTTCCAGGACCGTGACCTGATAGCCCTTCGCCCCAAGGCGAATCGCCGCAGCGAGACCTCCGAAACCGCTCCCGATTACGATCGCTTGCTGCTGCTGTTCCATGGCGCCCTCGGCGACCGTCACTTTAGGCTGACACCTTACCCCGTCACTCTCATTAACGCATCCCCCAGGAACCACCCCGTGATCGCGGCCCCAACTTCCACCGGAGCCTCCTCGTGGAGCAAATGCCCAAGGCCGGGAAAGGATCGCCAGGCGGCCCGGGGAAGGTGGGGCTCAAGGGCGGCTCGGGGCGGCCGGGGATAGGTGCGATCCGCGGTTCCCGTCAGGATCAGCACAGGGTCCCGAACCTGCGGAAGGGCCGGGGTCAGGCTCCGCAAATCCCAGTGCCGCATCAGAGCCAGGGCCCCCTCCCCATGGGAGGGCTGGGCCAGGAGGTCGGCGTAGCCCTGAAGCTGCGCTTGCGGAAGGGTAGACCCGGTATCGGCAATCAGGCGTCGCGCCAGGCGCTCCGGAGTAGAGCGGGCCACGAGGCGGGAAAGCCAAGAGGGATTGCGCGCGAGCAGCTCCGCCGCCGCGGGAAAGAGCCACCGCTGCAGGCCCGCCAAGGGCAGCAGGGCGGGCGCCAGAAGCCCCAGGGGCAGGGGCACTCGGCCCCCCGCCGACGCCTCAAGGCGATGTTGAAGAAGAATAGCTGCGCCGGCGGAATGACCAAGGGCCAGGGCCCAGGGAACAGCGAGGATGGAAAGCGCATCTCCCAGGCTCGCCGCCAGGGCCTGCCGCGTGGGGCGAAAGCCCGGCGCTAGGGGGCTTGCCCCATGGCCTGGGAGATCGGGGGCCCAAAGTGCCCAGCGGCCCTGGAGCTGTTCAGCCAGGGGGCGAAAGGAGTGGGAAGACGCGCCCGTACCGTGAAGCGCGAGGATCGCGCGGGGGCCTTCGGAAAGCTGGGTGAAGACCCAAGGCTGGCCCAGCCCCGAGACCCTAACCCTTTCAGTCATGGCGCCGCTGCGCTGCGTGGACGAGAAGCAGTGACCAGCTGGGCGATGGCTGCAGCGCCCTGGCGCGGCAAGGGCGCATAGGCCGCCCCGAGGTGCTCCGCGAGGGCCCGAGCCCTAGGCTCGGGGCGCCGCCCGGTGTCGAGTACGAGCCCCGCCAGCCCGGCGAAGGCAAAGGCTCGGGCGGCGCGCTCCGTGTCCCTCTGCGCCTGCGCGCGATCGGCGCGCCCGTCCAGAGCGATATTGCCCCGCCCATCGGTGAGGAACACCACCAGGGGCTGGCGCCCCTGGCGTGCGATGTCCTGAGCGAGGGTCGTGGCATGCTGCACCGCCTTCGCCAGGGGCGTTGCGCCCCCTCCCGGCACCCCCGCCAAGGCGCGCCGCGCCCGCACGAGAGCCCGGGTTGGCGGGAGCACAAGCTCGCTGTGCTCTCCGCGGAAGATCAGCATGGCGACCTCGTCCCGACGCGCGTAGCTATCCGCCAGCATGGCCTCCACCGCGCCCTTCGCCTCCCCGAGGCGCTGAAGGGCCGCGGAACCGGAAGCATCCACGACAAATAGGGTGGTGGTGGCAGCCCGCGTTTCGTAGCACTGAATGCGAAAATCTTCCGGGGCAAGGGCAAAGCGAAGACCCGGCGCCGGGGGCGGCCGCAGCTTCGCAAAGGGGGCCGCAGCGCGGAGGGTCGCGGGGACGTTTAAGCGATCCCCCGGGGCCAGGGTCCCGGCCCGCACCCCCCGGGGCCGACCCCGAAGGGCCAGCCTCGTGCGAGCGCCAACGCGTCCGGCGCGGGCCCTCTGGGCCTTCGCACAAGCACTCGCGGCGGCGAGCCAAGCCTCCGGCACCGAGGTAGCAATGGCCTCGAGAAGGACTTCCGTGGAAGCGGAAAGCCCTGCGGGAGCGGGCTCCTCGGCCTGCTCGCTGCCCTCAGGGGCGGCCGGAGGCTCAGGCGCCTCAGAAGATTCCGGGGGCGCCGGTGCGGGAGACGAAGCATCAGCCGCAGGCGGCTCGTTGACCAAGGCCTGGCGAGCCCGGGGGGCCAGCACCAGCGCCGCGGCGGAGGCCAGGGCCTCGGGCGAATCTAGAGCGCAATCGGCCCAGGCGCACAGGCAACGAAGGGTCAGGGCCGCCTGCCCTAGGGCTCGGCTTGAGGGCACGGCGAGGGCGTCGGTCAGCTCCCCCAGGGCCCGAACTACGCTTCGCGGTAAGGGCCCCTGGGCTGCGAGACGCGCCCGGGGCGCCCCTAAACCTTCCTCGAGCGCCACCAAAGCCCCCGGCGCCAAGGGTTCGTCACCTTCCAGGAGTTCAAAGATCAGGGAGGCCTCGGGCCAAAGATCCTCTTCCATGGGCAAGGGCGGCGGCGGCGCCAACACCGCGGGCTCAAAAAAAGGAAAGGCGAGTCGCTCCAGAAAACGCTCCGGGGCCGCTTCCCCCGCGTCCCCTTCATCGACTGCTAGGACAACAAAGCGGGCGGGATAGGTCCCCTGGAGCCCTTCCCGAGCCACAGTGACGACCCCTCGATCGAGCGCGTCCTGAAGCGCCGCGAGGACCACCTCGGGTTGGCGCTCGGCCATGGGCAAGAGCAAGGCACGCCCATGGGCCTGGGCCAGCAGGCCCTGCTGAAGCTGGGGCCGGCCAAGGCGCACCGTGGCGCTGAGGTCGAGCCCGCCGTAGAGGCGATCATCGGTAATCCCCAGGGGCACCCGGGGCAGAGGCTGCACGCCAAGGGCCGCCGCGGCAAAGGCCAGCCAACGCTGGCGCTGGGGTGAGGGGCGAGCCCGAAGAACGAGCCCTCCGAGCTTCGGGGCCAGGCGAAGGCAGGCCAGGGCCGCAACGAAGGGATGCATGGACCCTAGCTCGCCTCACCGGCGCCGAAGGTCTCCTCCAAGGCCCGGCGAATGCGCCCCTCCGAACCCGTATCGTCTAAAACGTTACGGCGAAGGCGATGACGCAGCGCCATCGGTGCGATGGCGATGATATCGGCCTCGGAGACCACCTTCCCACCGCGGAGGGCCGCGCGTGCCCGCGCGGCCCGGAGCACGGTGAGCTCGCCGCGGAGGCCGTCGGTCCCGAGGCTAAGGCATAGCTGGGCGACCTTGCGAAGATGCGCTGGGGGCACGGTCACTTTTGGCAGCAAGCGCCGCGCCCGGGCGAGGCGCCGACTGAGCGCTTCCGTGTCCTTGGCCCAGGCCTCGGTGAACGCCTCCGGGTCCCGCTCAAAGGCGTCCCGCCGCAGCACTACCTCCACCCGATCATCGAGATCCTGGGGGGTGGAGACATCCACCGCCAGCCCAAAGCGATCCAGCAGCTGGGGGCGAAGCTCCCCTTCCTCCGGGTTACCGGAGCCGATCAGCACGAAGCGCGCAGGATGGCGAACGCTGAGCCCCTCGCGCTCCAGCACGTTCTCCCCGGAAGCCGCCACATCGAGGAGGAGATCCACTAGGTGATCATCGAGGAGGTTGATCTCGTCGATGTAAAGAAAGCCCCGGTGCGCCCGGGCCAAAAGTCCCGGGTCGAAGGCCCGTTCCCCTTGGGTCAGAGCCTTTTCCAAATCCAAAGCACCCACGACCCGATCCTCCGTCGCCCCCAGAGGAAGATCGACCACGGGCACCGGCGCCCAAGCGCGCTTTTTCTCGCCCCCGATCCGGCAGGCCTCGCAGGCCCCACCCTGCCCCTCGGGATCGCAGCCGTAGGGACAGCCCTTCACCACGGCCATGCGCGGCAACAGCGCTGCGAGGCCACGCACCGCCGTGGACTTCCCCGTGCCGCGATCCCCGAAAACCATGACGCCACCCAGGCTGGGATCCACCACCGCCAGCAGGAGGGCCTGCTTCATCCCGTCCTGGGCAACGATGGCGGAAAAGGGATAGGGAACGGCCATGAAGGTCTCCTTAGGAGGCGCGGGCGACGGGCGCCACGATCGCCCCAAGACTGGAAAGCAGCACCGAGGCGAAGGCCTCCGGCGCTTCGATGTGTGGCAAGGCCCCGGTATCAAGCGCGTGCACCTGCACCGGCCCCTGGCCCTCGGTAATCAAAGCCGAGGCCCCGCGATAATCCTGAAAATCCCCCCGGCATCCGTGGATGATCGTCTGGGGAACGGTGAGGGCCCGATAGAGCGCCGCGGCGTCCCGGGAAAACAGCCGGCCGCTCAGGAAGGCCAGGGGGGCATGCTCCGCCCCTCGCGCCTGAGCCACCTCGCAGGCGGCGCGCCAAAGCCCTTCGTCAATCTCGCGGCGTCCAAAGGTCCGGCGGAGGAAGTAGCGAATGACCGAGGGGCGGCGCAGCAGACGGAAGGCCCAGCGCCCGAGGGCACGCCCGTGGAGCCAGCCATAGACCCGCTCACTGCCCCGGTGGGGTACCGGTTGCTCCGGCGGCGCCAGGGCCTCGCCCCGCTGCAGGGCCCGGCCATCAAGCCCCGTGGGGGAAATCCAAAGCACCGCCGGTGGCGTCGGCGCGCCCCAAAGCACAGCCCGGGCCGCAAATTCCGCGCTTAGGGAGAGGGCACAGAGCACCGGTGCCTGCCCTGCCCTAGCAGCCACCCAGCGCTGCGCTTCCGCAATGGCCTCGACGTAGTCCTCGATGGCGTAGCGATGGCAAGGCCGAGGAGCGTCCCCAAAGCCAGGCAGATCTAAAAGGGCAACGGACGCCTGAGCGCTGAGCCGCTGGGCCAGAGGCGCGAGCTCAGCGCTGGAGGCCGCCGCGTTAATGGAGTGCACGAGGAGCCAAGGCGGCGCGGTGCTCTCCTCCGCCGGGCACCAGCGAAGCACTGCTTCGAGGCCCCGAGCCCGAAGGCTGACCCGGGGCCAGGCGAGAGGCAAAAAGCCGTCATCCATGGGCGGGCGTACGCCGAAAGCGCCGGCGAACCTGCGCCTGATGGTAAAGAATCAGGCCGAGGCCGGTGCCAAGGGGAAAGGACCAGAGCACCGGGGACAGGGCGAGCTCAGGCATAAGTCGCACGGCGCCGAAGGCTAGGAAGGCCGTGTAAACGGATATGCCTGCGCCCACGAGGGCCTTGATGTGCTCCAGCTGCCAGCCCCAGGGCACCGGGTCCCTTTGAAACATGAAGTACAAGTTGGTGGCCGCGGCAGCGATACCGACCCCGGAGATGCCCATCATGAGCACCTGCCCCAGCAGCCAGCCCTGCCAAGCGCAGTTCGCTGCGGCCACAAACAAGAGGGCTTGGCTGGCGATCCACAGGGGCTGGCGGTGGGCCTCATGGCGCCGGCGATAGCGAATGCACAGCCAGCCATAGACCGCCAAGTTCACCGTGAGGAAGGCCAAATAAAGCATCATCCAGCCAAAGATGCCCGCCACCAAAGGGCCGTCGGTCATGAAGGGGTGGGTTCCCAGGGGATCGGCGATAGTGCACAGGGCCATGCCCGTGGCGAAGGCGCCGGTGGCGATCATGGCGACGTTGAAGATGCGGCCCCAGCGCAGATGCAGCGCCCCGCCCTTCTTGCTGAGCACGGGCACCCAGAAGGCCACGAGCCCCACGGCCCCGGTGGTGATGTGCCCGGCAAGAAATCCGTGAAACGCATCCATGCCCATGGCCTGTCAACTAAAGATGACGTCAGTGTGCCTTGGCGCTTATGCTCGGGCAAGGACTGACCCGCGGCCCCTTGATGGACCTCAAGGCGCACCGCACCGGGAGAACGCCCAGCGCCCATGCTTGAAAACTGCTACGAGCCGCCCCGCACCCCGCCTCTGAGCCCCCTCGGCGGGCTCCTTCGCACGCTCTGGCGCGGCGACGGCGACCTCCTGAGCCTAATGCCAGCCACGGCCTACCGCGTCCCCATCGGGCCCCTGGGCTACTCCCGGCGCTCGATTCTGATCCTAAACGATCCGGCCCTGTTTCGCTCCGTGCTCACCGACCCCCTGGATGTCTACCCGAAAAACGACCTCATGACCGGTGCCCTGGAGCCCCTGGTGGGGGACTCGCTCTTTGTCTCCTCTGGGCCCCTCTGGCGCCGGCAGCGCGCCATGATCGACCCGGCTTTCTCCCAACTCCGGGTCACCCAGGCCTTTGGCGGCATGCAGGCAGCGGTGGCCGCTTATGTTGAGAAGCTCGCCCAGCAGGCCGAGACAGGAAGCCCCTTCTCCCTCGATTTCGCCATGAGCGAGCTCACCGCCGACGTCATCTGCCGCACGATCTTTTCCACCTCCCTGGCGTCTGAAACGGCGCAGAAAGTGTTTTCCGCCTTCGCCATTTTCGAGCGCTCAGCGGCCCATATCGAGCTGCCCCGGCTGATCTTCTCCAAGGCCTTCAGCGCGATTCCCCAGCACGACGCCGTCCTTGAGGCCTGCGACGAGATCCGGGACGCGCTGGGAATCCTAGTGGATGCGCGCCTCGCGCTCCCGGAAGACCAGTGGCCCGACGACATCGCCAGCGCGGTCATGCGTGGCGAGGACCGGGAAAGCGGCGCGCGCTTTACGCGAAAGGAACTGATTGATCAGCTTGGGGTCTTTTTCCTTGCCGGCCACGAGACCACCGCCAGCGCGCTGATCTGGGTGTTTTTCATTTTGAGCCAGCGTCCCGAATTCCTGCGGCCCCTTCGGGAAGAGGTCACCCGCACCTACGGCGCCGGCCCCATCACCTTCGAGAAGCTTCGCAGCCTAAGCTACACCCGCGCCGTTTTCCGCGAGGCCATGCGCCTCTATCCCCCGATCACCTTCATTCCCCGGGTGGCCACGGAACCCACGCGCCTCGGTGGCTACCAGATCAAGCGCGGCGCCATGCTCATGATTTCCCCCTGGGTGATTCATCGGCATGAAGCGCACTGGCCGAAGCCCCACGTCTTCGAACCGGGGCGCTTTACTGGAGATGGAGAAAAAAGCCATCGCCCGGGCACCTACCTGCCCTTTGGGCTCGGCCCCCGGGTCTGCGTGGGGGCGGACTTCGCCACCATTGAGGCGAGTCTCATCATGGCGGAGCTGTTGCGCAGCTTTGACTTCGAAATGCTCGCGCCGGAGACGGTCCGACCGATGGCGCGCCTAACCACCCGCCCCCGGGAAGAGATCCAAGCGCGGGTGCATCGGCGACGCTAGGAAAGGGCCTACTCGGCGACGCGGCGCCCGGCAAGGGGCCCGCCGCCATCACAGTAGATCCGCTCCCCCGTGAGGTAGCTGTTGTCCGGTGAGACCAGGAAGCGAACGACATTCGCCACATCCTCGGGTTGGCACACGCGGCCAAAGGGCATGGTGGCATCAAGAGTGCGGACGTCCTCCACCCCCTGGGTGGCGGCCACAAGGCGCCGCCCCATGTCCGTGTCCACCAGCCCGGGCGCCACCACGTTCACCCGAATGCCGTGGGCCCGCTCTTCCTTCGCCAAGGTCATGGCCAGGGCCTCCAGAGCGGCCTTCGCCATGTTGTAGGGCGCGCCGTTGGCCCCCAGGCCTCGGGTAGCCACGGAGGAAATCATGATGATGTCCCCCCGCGCCTGATTGCGCATGGCCGGCACCACGCGCTTCGAAAGGGCGTGCGCCGCAAAGGCGTGGGTCCCCATCACCCGGGCCACTTCCTCCGCCGTGGTATCGGCGACGGCAAGGCCTCGGCTGGCGATGCCAGCGTTGTTCACCAGGATGGACACGGGGCCCAGCTCCGCCTCCACCTGATCGACCATGGCGTCGCAGGCGTCCGGGTCAGCGACGGAGCCGACCACGGCCATGGCCCGCACGCCCGTGGCC
>Ga0181573_10001211_pt1 | contig 25775 bp, 15 predicted proteins | sample 101ome_25_FD_148643 | JGI IMG/M metagenome (GOLD analysis project Ga0181573, IMG submission 148643) | Coastal salt marsh microbial communities from the Groves Creek Marsh, Skidaway Island, Georgia - 101409BT metaG (spades assembly) | ecosystem: Environmental > Aquatic > Marine > Intertidal zone...
ATCGATCGACCGATCGCGCAATCGTCAATCCAGGAGGCGCAACGGTCAACACGATACACACAAACACGTGGAGCGACAACAAGTATTATCCTATACAATACTGTTTACACATACACACGTGACATTGCAGGGGGCCATAGCGATGACGTCCATGGAGTCGACGAGTCGACGCGTCGACGCGGACGCGAGACGACGACGGACGGACCGACGACGGACGGACGGCGCGCGAACCGTGACCCGATCGAGGGATCGCCGGTTTTCTAAATCGTCGAGCAGGCGTCGACCGCGGAGTTCGTACGCGCCGTTTTCTTCGCATCTCGGGGTGTCTGTTCATCTTTCCATCTTGAGAAGATGATGATGATGATGACGAGCGTCGCGCGACGCCGACGAGACGTGGTATCCTCGATCGCGCGCGCGGTGGTATCGCCGCGAATCGCCGTCCGGGGATGTCACGATTCACCGGCGCTGTCGACGCCGACGACGACTTTGATGTCGAAGGAGGATAAGTTTTGGTTCGACGTCAACGGGTGCTTGGTGCTTCGAGGGGTGGTGTCGCGGGAAGAAGTGGCGGCGATGAACGCGGCGATCGACGCGCGTGGGCTGATTGAACGGAAGGGTAAGCTAAGATTGACGGAAAAGGACGGGCCTTTGAGCGGGGACGGGACGACGGGGAGGAAGGACGCGGCGGGATTTTTGGGTTGGAGTCCGGGGCAACGAGAGGCGTTTAGAAACGTGCTGACGCACCCAAAGCTCGTGCCGTATTTGCACGAACTTCTCGGACCAGGGTACAGGTTGGATCATAATCCGCTGTGCATCGCGCAGGATCCCGGGGCGGAGGGGTTCGAGTTTCACGGCGGTTCGACGCTCGACGACGGGCGTTGGAATTGGCCTCTGGCGTACGCGCACACGCACGGGCAAATGCGGTGCAATTTACTCGCCGTATCCGTCGCTTTGACGGATGTGCGCGAGGGTGAAGGTGGGTTTTGCATCATTCGCGGGTCACACAAGGCGAATTTCGCCGCGCCCGGCGTCGTGAAGAAGTATGAGAGCGGCACAGAGCACGGGTACTCGCCCGCGCTCGAGGCGGGCGACGTCATCCTCTTCACCGAGGCCACGACGCACGGTACGTTGGCGTGGAAGGGTGATGCGCAGCGACGAACGCTCATCTATAGATTTTCTCCGGCGACGAATGCGTACGGACGCGGTTACGCCCCGGAATGGCCTGAAAGCTGGACCGACGGTATGACCCCGGCGCAGCTCGCGACGCTTCAACCGCCCTACCATCCGCGACTGGATCGAAACGTGGTCGATTCCGACGGCGTCAACGTCATCCAACCCGCGCCGAGAGAGGATTTTAAGGTTGCCTTTGACGAAAAGGTATTCAAATCTCGATATTTTTAATTCTTTTCCTCACAGTTTGAAGCACTATTATGTGTGCGCGCGCGTCTTCTACAGTTTGTATTTATACAGAAACGGCATTCATCAAGTTTTCTTCCCCGAGCGACTCGGGAGATAGCACACCTCTAATCCCCCGCCTTGCCAGACGTGATCTTCCACGTCATCGTCGTCCGACACGCCTCGCCACGCGTCTCGCGAGAGCAACGCGTCTCTCGCCGATGGACGCCGGTTCGGGTCGTACGACACGCATTCGGCGACCAAACGCGCAAAGGCGGCTGGTTGCGAAGCGGCGACGGCGTCGAAAACATAGTCGCGCAACGTCTCGGACGATTTGACGATCATCGCTGCCGAAGAGTCACCGAAGAGTTGTCGATAACGCGCTTCGTGCGATGGCGTCATGTTCATGTCTGCAAACCTCAGCATGGAGGCGAGAATGGCTGAATCGCTCTCTGATTCTTCTTCTTCGTCACTCTCATCCGGACTCTGCCAAAACGCCATCACCTTCTTCTTTACCTTGGCTTCGGCTTCAGGTTTCCCCACGTCTTTAGCGCCGAAAAGTTCTTTCCCAGTGCACAGAAAATATGCCGTCGCCCCAAAGGCGAACATGTCCACCTTGGTGTACGCCTCGTGATCGACGTCCATGTCACTCAGCAACGTCTCGGGCGCTTGATACCCGGGCGTTCCATACACATCGCACGCGTATTCGTCTGGAAGCATCGCCTGCTTGGCGACGCCGAAATCAATCAAAGTCGCGCGATAATCCGTCTTGACGCGCGCGTCTCTAGGTGTGGGCTTGAGCAAGAGATTACCCGCCTTGATGTCGCGGTGCACGACGCCGTGAGAGTGGCAGTGCGCGATGCCTTGCAGTGCGCGACGAAGCGACACTCGCACCTGCGCGGGCGTCAACTCACCTCGCTCTCGCATCGAGTGCATGTCTGTTCCCGCAGAAGAGAGCAAAATATAACTCTCGTTACGGTTCTTCTCGAGAAAAGCGGCGTAGATGCGCACCAAGGCTGGATGTGGCGGGATGGACGCGAGCGTCTTGGCTTCCACCGCACCCATGTAGTACCCTTCGCCGACTTGTCGTCCGTTTACGACGCCCGGGAACGGATTGGAACACTTGAGCACGGCGTCGCTCGGACCGAAGGACGGTGACAACGAGGTGCTCGAGTCTTTTCTATTCGTTGCAAACACGTCGCTAAACGCGCCGTCCCCCGCGAGCGCGTCCACGGACCGTTCGTTCCACAGCGCCCGCATGGCGTAGCCGTACAAAGCCTTGGATTGATTTGCGTCGCCTTCACCCGTATCAAATAACCGTTCCATAGGCGACGGCGCCGTGACGCGATCTTTAAATTGACGTTGCACGCGGTCACGCTCTGTTGCTGACGATCCGTGACTTCGAGAGCTCACGAGCGAAAAGTACTTTGTTCGTCCCTCCTTGCGCTTGGCGCGCGAAACGTCTCTCCTTCTTCTCTGCTTGGTTTCGATTCTATCCGTTCGCGACGCCCAAGGCACGGCGGGATACGGTACGTCGTATCCAGACGGGTAATAACTGGTGGTGTCGTGGTCCTCGTTCCTCTTCGTCGACGACGTGATTGTCGGTTCGACCATCTCTTCCATCATCCGGTCTTCTCCAATCTCAACCGCCGGCGGCGCCGGCGGCGACTCTGATGAAACGTACGAAACGTCCTCAGCGATGACGACATCATCAACCATCGAAACCGAAACCTCTGCATCCCGTCGAAACCTCTCCCGCATCTCCTTCCGCATGCGCGTCACCTCATCCATCCTCGCTTTGCGTCTCTTTCCTGTCCTTCTCGCTAAAAACGCCAGCGTCGTCACCAATCCCGCGGCGCCGCACTGAGCCGCAATCGTCGTCCACGCGGTCAACTCAACCGGCACGATCAAACGCGGTGGCGGTCTCGGTCTCGCTCTCGACGACGTCGACGCGACGACGACCCCACGCGCCGCCACCGTCGTCGTCCTTCCGCGCTCACCGCTCGTCGACGCCCGAGTCGCGCGCCATCTTGTTCCGTCTTTGTTTCGCGCGACAACCGCGGTCGTTCGCGCGTCCTCATCGTTCAACGACGACGACACCATCGAAAATTGTGGTGTTTCCTCGGCGTCATCGACCCGTCTCGCGCCGCACCGCGTCGTCGTCGTCGTCGTCGTCGTCGTCTCGCACACGGTAGTTGCTGTTGGATATCGTTGCCCGAAACGCCTCGACAGAGTCGTCGTCCTCCTAAACGGATTCTTCGCGACGACGACGGGGGCGGACGCGCTGGACATGGGGTACGGATGAATCACCCTCCTCCTCCTCGCCCCGCCCGGTCGGTGTCGTCGCCGCCGTCGTCGTCGGTGCGCTCTGACGATCCAACCGTTCCCGCGTGGAGCGCGTCGAGTCCATTCCAGTCTCATATTATAACTTTTTCAAACCTAGATACACCATATCCAGATAGATATCCGTGTGTTTAAAGATACATAGATCAATTTTTGGATAGTTATAATACGTAACAATATAAAGTATTAAAACATACATAATCGCTGTAATTGATTATTTTGTACTACACGTTTCGAACACTAAAATCGCCCTCGCGATCGACCCCAGAGCGCGTCGCGCGTCGCTGGTGCGCGCGAACGTCGTCCGGTGAGGGAAGAAACGATAGAAAAGACGACGATAGGTTCGCGCGACGTCTTTAGTTTACGTCGGAGCGTTTGAGGACAACCTCGGGTGGTGATCTCAACTCGTCCAGCGGGATCGTTCGCTCGGTGGTTCAACACCCATTGAGATGAGCGGCGGGACGTTTAGCGCGGCGTTCGGACGATCGCGACGACGAGACGAGGTCCCGGAGGATGATGAGAGACGTAGGAAGAGCGGGACGAGCGCGAGCGGGCGACAACGCGATCGAACGACGACGACGGGGGCGCGCGGAACGGCGGCGGCGGTTTCAAAGGACCGACGACGCGCGGGCGAGGCGGAAGACGACGACGACGACGCGTCTTACTTGTCGTACCAGAGACGCGAGCGATACGTCGATCGACGACGGGATGGAGTCGTGATGGATGTTGAATCCGTCCCGCGGGTTCCGGTGTCGCACGCGGTCGAACGAGGGTACGGGGCGTACGGAGGAGGCGCGTCGTCGGCGCGTTTCGCGCACCACGGCGATCGGTCGAGGGATCAGTTTTTGACATCCGCAATGTTGTGTGTCGGGGCGGTGAGCGTGTGTTTGGTGAGCGTGATGATTGCGGGAGGTTTAGCCTTTGTGGGGTTGGCGGAAAATCATCGCGATCACGGGATGGATTTCGTGAGGAATGGAAACGACGCGTGGACGAGCTCGGGTGGGTACAGGAGCGGTGACGCATTTGCCGACTCGGCGACGGATGGACAGCTCTTTGCGTCGTCTCGAGGGGGATCGAACGACGGTGGTACTTCTTCATCGTCGCGATACGATTACTTTGCGCAACCGGATAGACTAGACCAAGATAAGCTGATCGATGAACTCGACAAGCGGTATGGGGAGCGATTGCAGGCGATGATGCGAGCTTTGCAGAGCGGACAGGAGGACGGATTGACGTTGATGTCTCAGCGACGAGGCGACGATCCGAGTTTTCTCCCACCGGCACCGATGACAGAAGAGGAACGCGAGGCAGAGGTTCAAGCGGAGCGTTTGCGTAGATTGCCGCACGAAAGACTCCCAGAGGTTGAAGACGACGACGAAGAAGAAGAACGTCATCACAGCCATCATCATCATCATCATCATCACGCCGACGCCGACGCCGACGGCGATAGTGATTCGCGCCAATTAGACGAGGACGCGCACGCGGGCGATCACGAGCACCACCAACACGCCGGGATCTTATCCGCCGAGGAGGATGTGTACGCCAAGATAAAGCACCCGTCGCACATTGTGCAGAGGGCGCGCGAGCGTTTTGAGCAAAACGACAACACGCAACAGTGGCACGCCAAGATCCGCGAAGACGCCGATAAATACATTGAACGTCTCCAAGAGATTCGTGCCATTGTCGCGCACGGGTCTCATAGACGCGCGATGAATGAAATCAAGCTGGGCGTCGAGGCTGTTAGACAGTGGCACGCGACGATTTCAAAGGATCTCAAGCAAAAGGTTGCCGCCATGGAGGTGGCGCTACAAAAGATTACCGAAGCCAAGGGTAAGGATCCAGAGATACGCGTGAGTGCGTTGACGGCAGACATCGGAGATGAGTTGGACGCGTTGACAACGTCCATTGGTCACATCGATGAGTTGAGAAGCGTGATGAAGAAGCTCATCTCTGAGTTGTCTGACGACGACAGCGCCGACGCGACGTCGACGTCTTCGCATCGCAGCCGCAGTCGCGATTCGGATTCGGATTCTGCCGATATCGGATCGGAGGAACCAACGCATGATTTAGAAGAACGAAGCCTGGAAGATGTGGCAGTAATGAAGAAGTGGACCGAAGGCGTGACAAAACACTGGGTCAAGTCAGATCACCCGCGGCGTCACGCAGGGGCGCCCAAGGATGACGCGGAAGTGACCGGCGATGATGCGCCTTGGGCTCATGGTCTCGCCGCTCTAGGATCGGCGAGCCCATCGGAAAGACTTCAGCTCGGTGTCAGCGTCGTGCCGGGGAACACTCTCGCGGATGTTCTCCAGCAGATTGTCGACGTCGTCATGAATGTGACGGATGCTTTAGACGGCAAGACGTTTACGTTTGATGGCCATCACATGAACGTCACGCTGCGCGTCAACTCTTCACAGGTGGAGCAGACAATGCCAGAGCTTGGTCACACGATTGAGGAATCTCTCAAGGAAAGTTTTGAGTCCAAGTTTAGCTCGCCCAAGACGACAACCCACGCCGCGCTTGGTGCGTCTGCGCCCAAACAGCCAAAGAAAAGATCCATGCTTGCGCGACTCGGCGCCGCGTGGACGAAATCTTGGGGTTCCAACGAGTGGACAGGAACCGACGCCGAGGATGCGACGTGGAACCCGATTCACGGTGAAGACGACGGGGTTTACGTTGGTGACGACGCCACGAAAATCGCGCCCACGCTCACTCCAGAACAAGTGTCTCTGGCGGCGTCACGCGGTGGCGACAAGGACGACGACAACGACGACGTTGTCGGTCGTTCGGCTGAATCGGAATCGGAATTTTCCTACTTGTCCACCCCATCGCCGGGTGATGAACAATTTGAATCAAAGAGCAAAAAGCGAGTGATGGAGCGTTACGCCAAGGCTGAACACGAATCAGCCGAAGCGTGGAGAGAAGAGGCGCAAAAGGCGCAAGCTAAACTCGAAGAACTCGCCGCTAAAGGCCTGAACGACGATGAAAAGGTGAAAAAGAGCGCATCCGCCGTTGAGAGCATGAAGGGAATGATTAACGAGTTCAAAAAGGCGCTGCTCAAGGAGACCAAGGCTCACGCTCGCGTCGAAAAGGAGCTGGAAGAAACGAGAGCTCAGGCGGACGAAGACCAAGAGGATTTGCAGAAGCGCGTCGTCGAACAGGCGAAGCTTCAGATTTTAGCGGCCCGCGCCGAAGCGAGAGACGCCTCGCTCGCGCGCATCAAGGCGGAGGAAGAGGTTGAAAGGCTCACCAAGGAGAAGGAAAAAATTTCCAAAGCCGCCGCCAAGGTTCAAGCGAGCGCGGATAAAGCGTTGGATTCGATGATGCATCAAGCGCAGAAGCCGACCGTTAGCGCCGAGGAAAGCGCCGAGGAATATGAGGATTTGGAAAACGACGTCGCGACAAAGACGCAAAAGCCTTCATCAAATAAGAAAGCTGCGCAAGCCGTGAGTCCACCTGTGAACGACGGCGACGGCGACTCGGTGACCCGACTGCTCGATGTCGGAGTTCATGCGGTGGAAATGGACAAGGAGGCGGCAGAAAACGAGCAAACGACTTGGGACAAGGCTTACCGCGCGCTCGATGCAGATTTGGAGCGCGAGGGTGACACCCTCGCTTCGTCTGCATCAAAGTCTGCGCACGACTTGCTCAACGCCGAGAAGAAGAAGTCGTCGAAAAAATCTAGCAGCGACGACGACGACGACGAAAAGTCCACGCATCGCACCTTTAAGACGGCCATCGGTTTCAAAAAGACCACCGCAATCTCAAAGATGGATGTCAAGCTCGTCCGAAGCGCCGTGCTCAGCCTCCTCGAGGCGCGCGCCCCCGGCTCGTGTTCCGACGACACCCTCACCGCCGAAAAAGACACGGACGACGACGGAAACGTCTTCATCAAAATCACCTGCACGGGCGTCAAGTCCAAACACGCCCGTGGGCTCGCCGAGCAAGCCATGTCCTGGGCGTTCGAATCGGACAAGTTTGCCTCCAATTTAGAAAAGATTGGCTTTTCCTCCGCTTCGCCAGGGCGCGTCTACCTTCGACAACGACGCCGAGCGAGTTGACCCAACTCCTCGGTTCGACGCCTCGAAGCGCGCGTAGTCCCGCGACGACAACCATTTAATACTGTACACGTACACCCATTCTAGAAGACAGAGCCGCCGCCGCGGACCGAAAACGCATTCATTCGTCAGCCAAACGCACCAGGACGGCACCCGTCGAGGGTGTGAACCGTCGGATCGACACACTCACGTATACTGTATACACATACAAATGTACACACCCGGAAATTCAAAATCACCCGCGTCTTCCCCCCTGTGAACCGTCGGATCGACACATTCAGTATACTGTATACACATACAAATGTAAACACCCGGAAATGCAAAATCTTCCCCCCCGTGAACGTCGCGCTTTTGTGTCGACACACATTTCCATACTGTATACACATACATTGAAGTGCGAAAGGTCGCAGCCCCGGTCGACACGCGACGTGCAGGGTGTGGGTCCGTCTATTCTTGGTTCGTGACTCGTCAATGCGACACGAAAAACGCCATCGAAGGACCCTGGGGGAAAAGTGCCGACGCGTTCGGCACATCGGCACTTCTCGACGCGTTGACCACTACCGACGCCGACCCGACTCGACCGGATCGAAGCCGAGAATCGAACGGATTGAATAAAAACACTCCAACGCCACCACACCACAGCTCATCATGGGGTGCACCGATTTGGGCATCACCGCCGGCACCGTCCCGGGTACGTGGGAATGCGAAATGCGAAAAAGTGTCGCAAATTTGCGAACCCGTCATTCATTCGTTCGTCGCTCGCTCGCCCCCAACTCCGACGACGCGCGCGACGCGCGCGAACGATATTGATTTATAGATTTATTTTTACATTTCAATTCGCGGTCGCGCGGTCGATCGCGCCGGGCGAGGGCGGCGACGGTCCGACGCGTAGTTCGCGTTTGACCGCTCGATCGACCGTGTCCGACCGACCGACCGAAGAAAAAGGGGACCGATGACATCACATCGGCACGCCTCAATTTTTCACTTTTTGTATGTGTATTTAGTACCAATGAGACTGACTGAAGTTTCTCATCCACAACAGAATCGCTCTGCGAAAAGCTTGAAGAGATCAACGGCGACCACAACTCGAACTTTTTGTTGACGAGCGCGTACTTGGTCTTCTTCATGCAAGCCGGTTTCGCCATGCTCTGCGCCGGTTCTGTGCGTTCCAAGAACACGAAGAACATTTTGATTAAAAACGTTCTCGACGCGTGCGTCGGCGCCTTCGCCTGGTTCATCTTTGGCTACGGTTTCGCCTTCGGCACGACCGAAGGTCACAAGCCGAACTCCTTCTTGGGTTCGGGCAACTTTGCGATGAAGGGGATCTCTGACTCCTACGGTGTCGCCTTTTACCTTTTCCAATGGGCGTTCTCCGCCGCCGCCGCGACGATTGTCTCTGGCTCCGTCGCTGAGCGCACCAAGTTTGAAGCCTACCTCGGCTACTCCTTCTTCCTCACCGCCTTTGTCTACCCGGCTGTCGTTCACTGGGGCTGGTCCGCCGAAGGCTGGCTCGGCCCGTGGCGCACGAACGGCGCTAAACTCCTCGGCAGCGGCATGCTTGATTTCGCCGGTTCCGGTATTGTGCACATGACTGGCGGCGTCGCCGGTTTGATGGGCGCCTGGATTGTCGGCCCGCGTACCGGCCGATTCGCTCCGGACGGCCGCGTCAACCCGATGCCGGGTCACTCCGCCCCGCTCGTTGTTCTCGGTACCTTCGTCCTCTGGGTCGGCTGGTACGGCTTCAACCCGGGCTCTCAACTCGCCATTGTCGCCGGCTCTCGCGTCGTCGCCCGCACCGCCGTCACCACCACCTTGGCTGCCGCCGGCGGTGGTCTCATGGCCATGGTCATCAACTACTACTTGTACCACGTCTGGGACTTGATTGCCGTGTGCAACGGTGCCCTCGCTGGTCTCGTTTCCATCACCGCCGGTTGCTCCACCACTGAGCCGTGGGCCGCCCTCATTTGCGGCATGCTCGGCGCGTGCGTCATTCACGGCGCTTCCAAGCTCTTGCTCAAGCTTCAAATCGACGATCCCCTCGAGGCTGCCCCGATGCACGGCTTCTGCGGTGCCTTCGGCGTCATCTGGGTCGGCTTCATGGCTAAGAGGTCTTACGTTGCCGAAGTTTTCGGTGTCGATGCCGCTGGCGTCTTCTACGGCGGCAACGGCAAGCTTCTCGCCTGCCAAATCATCGGCGTCCTCGTCATCACCGCGTGGGTCGGCACTCTCCTCGGCGCCTTCTTCATGTTGATGAAGAAGATGAACTTGCTCCGCACGTCCGTCGAAGAAGAGACCGTTGGTTTGGACGAGTCCAAGCACGGCGGTTCCGCGTACACGATGGAACTCGTCGCCCCGGAGGCGGCTTAAATCAATACTCAAAGGTATCCAAATAAAAATTGCCTCGCCTTTGACGGCGCTTGATGAAGCACACACCACTCTCGAGCGCTCCCCCGGTCAGTGTCTACAGACCCAGCTGTACAAACAACGTTTCAGAGATTAAACAACATCTTTCGTTCTGTTTGGCTGAAATCTATCCATGCCGGAAAGAGCTTTCTCTTTTTTTGTGTAATCATGATTCATTTTTATCTTTAAATACAAATTTCGTTCAACACGCAACTACCACTCGAGACGCCACGAAGCATACCTCGGCGTTGAGTCGTGCGCGTCGTAAAGCGCACGTAATGCCGTCTCGCGGAGACGCTGTCCATCGTCGCCGGCGCTTTCGTCGGATAGTTCAGCGGCGTGAATGCCGCCGCAGATGAACAAGGCGTCGATTCCCGCTCGGCGCGCGCCGGCGACGTCGTGCTCCATCGAATCCCCGACGGCGATCACTGACCCTGATTCGCGTCCAATTTTTCCGAGTAATGCTTTATAAATGATGGCATCCGGTTTGCCCATGAGCGCGACCATGCCCTCGGCGGCGTCATCGTCGCACATCTCGGCGTACCACTTGGCCAGCGTTCCGGGCATGGTTACGAGCGCGTCTCCGCTCACCGTGACGAAATCTGGATTTGCAATCACGAGCGGTGCCTTGCCCTCGCGAGCGACGCGCTCGATGAACTCTTTAATGCGTTCAACGTCGACGGAGACGCAGTCACGATCGTCCCCGCGGCCAAAGGCTTCGGTACCGTGGATGAGAACAAAGTCGAAATCTTCCGAAGTCTCGTCCACAATTTCAATCCACTCGCTAAACTCCTTTCCGAGCGTGATCGCTCCCCGTTCGTTCCACGTCACGTGCGCGCACTTCGCTCGTCCGGTGTCTCTAGATTCTATACCTCTCTTCATCGCCGCCGCGACGGTTCGCAACGCCTCGGATGACGCATCCATTTCGTCAAACTCTGCGTCTTCCCTCTTTGCTTGGCCGACGACTCGACGCGCCGTTCGAGTCAAAAACCCATGCGTCACCTCCCCGCTCGTCATCGCCCCGGCGAACCACTGCGATTCAAATCCTAACTTTTCTAGTTTCGACACCGTTCCATCCGTTCGTCGAGACGAGTTTGAGATTATCCACAACTTTGCGCCGCTTTGCCAAAGCGCTCGAACGCACTCGCGCGCGCCGGGGTACGCTCGCTTCCCATCGTGAAGCACCCCGAATTGGTCCAATCTGCGGCGGCGGCGAGTGTGCGTCAGTCAGCGTGTTTTTTAGCATCTTTCGCGAGTCTTCTATCGACGACGACGACGACGACGACGCGCGCGCACGTACAGAAAAGTTTGGTATTCTGTGCTCAACCGTTCCACGCCACCGATGACGTTCACGTCGTCGTGTTCGCGCGTCGACGCGGCGCGCATGACGCGCGAAGAGGTTGACAGTGCGTGATGACGTTGATTCGTGCCTGTGAACGGCGGCCGACGGGTCGATGCGCGGGGAAGAGAGGTGCGCATCGATGGAGAAGCGCGGTGTGAGGCGACAAGCGGAGCGCGTCGCATGCTTTCTTCCTTCTTTCTGTTCATGGGGATTACAAGCGTGCGAGAGCGTGCGATTCTGCGTGTTATTAATCTTGCAAAAGCTCGTCGTTCTCGGCGTCGACGATACAGGCTTCTACCTCGTCAATATCGCCGCGCATGACGGCCGTCATGCAATCCTCAAAGACGCGTTCGGCAGATAACTCCTTAAGCTTTTGCGTCCAAAACGCGTCTCCACTCACCTCTGGCCTCTTTTGCAAGGTTTTAATCGTTTCACTTGACACCGTCGTATCCTCCAACGCGTCATCAACTTCCAATAAACAGGCTTCCAACGCCGCTTCGTCGCCCGCGGCCATGGCATCCAGGCACGACGCCAACAACCGTTCCGAAGTAAACTCCTTCGTCTTTTCTTCCCAGTTTACATCGTCTGGCGTCGCCGCCCGTCTTTGCGACGATGTCCGGTGCATCCGTGTCGTCGTCCGGCGCGTAGTCGTCGCGCTCGCTCGGCGCATCGGACGCATCGTCGGCGTCGTTTGCTTGCTTGACAGCAACATCCGAGTCATCATCATCATCTTGTTCGCTTCGGTTCCTTTAACGCGCGCTCACGCGGTTCGGCGCTGTCTTCGACGAAACGTTCGATCAATTTGTCGACGTCGTGTCTGTTTTCCGCACCGTTTGTTTCACGGTTGGACGTTACGCGACGGAGTGTAACGAAAATCATAAATTTGTGATCAAACTCGAGGAGGCACTGTCACCCGACAAGTCAAGTCGCGCGAAGACGCACACATTTTAGACGACGATCGGATTTTCTTCAACCTGATGCTGACACGTGGGCGTAATATTTGCAACCTTGAGTGGTATTATATAAATTCTCATCGATCGATGCTCGGTCGAATGTCGACGGCGTCTGGCATCTAACGTCGCGCATCGTCGATTTTGCGACGCAAGAGGTCGACAGCTTCGTCAGAGAGGACGTAGTCGTTTGACGCGATGATGAAGTTGAGGGTGGAAATCTCACGCGCTGTGACGCCTGCGCCATCCAATACGGACTCGTAGACGCGTTCAGCCGCGGCGAGATCGATGGAACCAGAGTCAGACATGAAACCGTCGGCGAGTGAGAGGGTTTTTTCGTCTAACTTTTGGCCGTCGACGACTCGGTAAGCCTTTTTACGACGGACTCCCGCTTTGAAAGCGGCGTTTTCGGTGCGACGAGCTTCGATGCGCGGCTCCATGTACGTCGCGGCGGCTTCGGACAAAACGTACTTGTAGCGGCCGCTGCCGCCTGCGAGGATGAGAGCCAGAGTGTTGAGCTCAATGTCCGTCACTCCGGCTCCGTCGAAGACATTTTCGTAGATTTTCTCCGCTCCTGCGCGATCGATCTCGCCCTTTGATGCCATCATGCCATCGGCGAGCAAGAGAGCCTGGTTGTCGTACTTGACGCCGCCAATGGTTCGATAGTAGCCAGTCGGAGTCTTCTTCGCCATTTGCTTGGATGCGCGCTCCTTGGCGAGCCAAGCCGACTTTTCGGCGTCCCGAGCCGAACGTAATCTTGATCTAAGTTCCGCTGCGACACCGGTGGCGTCGAGTCCTCGCGCCGTGCATTCAGCGATGAGTTCCGCGCGTTTCATTTTGCTAAGAGCCACAAGCGCCTTGGGATCAAAGACAATGACGTTACGTTTGCCGTCGATGGTGACGCTCACGGGAGCGGGCGCTTGCGCGACGACGGGCGGCGATTTCGCTGCTTTGCGCGCTTTGTCCTCTGCTATTGACGCTCTCTTGGCGAGAGCTTCCGCTTTGGCCTCTGCCTCAGCCGCGGCGAGTTGCGCCGCTGACAGACGTCCCTCTAATTCCTCAATCTGCTTTGCAAAACGATACTCAGCCTCTGACAACTCTTGAGCGGCTCGCTCGGCGGCGATTTGAGCGTCCGCTGCAGCTTCTTCTCTAGCTTGCGCCGCTGCCAAAACTTCATCTTCTTCTGCCGCGCTCAATCGTGCCTCTAAGAGAGTCAAATCTTGTCTCGCTTCCCGCAACTCTTCTTCGAGCCGCTGCACATGACTAGCAGCAGAGCTTGAAGCAGATCCAAGCTTGGCAGTCAATTCATCACGCTCTCGCATAATGTTTTCAAGCTGTTGCGCAACATCCTCTTTCATCTTGCGAAGCTCTTCGGAGTGTTGAGCGGCTCGGTCGTCGGCATCAGCCAATTTGCGCTCCATCTCATCGCTGAGGGCGCGCAATTGCATCGCCTCTGAGGCATCCTGCTTCGCCTGCTCCAATTCTCTACCGATGGTTTCCCTCTCTTCACGCGCAGAGTTGAGTTGTTCCTGAATCTCACGGGCATCGACCTCAGCCTCTCGCAGCGCTTCTTCGAGCTTTTGAACATCTTCCGTTCCACGTCGAGCATCACGTTTCGCTTCAGATAGATCAGATTCAAGCTGACGCGCGCGAGCTTCAGCTTGTTCAGCGCGAGCGCTAACATCCGCGAGCTGTACGCGCAGTTGGGAGAGCTCGGCGTTATCGCGCTGCTCAATTTGGGCGAGCGTCTTCGCAGCCTCTTCCTCGAGCAGCTTTGCGACATCCTCGGTGAGACCTTCAAAGCGAGCAGTCTCTTCGGCGACGCGCTGTTCAAGTTCCGATACGCGGGACTGTTGCTCAGAGAGCGCTCGAGAAATCGTGTCTCGCTCTTCGTTCAATGCGTCCACTTGGTCATCGAGACCCTTGGAGCGAGCATCAGCTTGCTCAGCGCGAGCGCTGGCATCTGCGAGCTGTACGCGCAGCTGGGTAATCTCATCGTCTTGTTTCTGCAACAAAGTCAACTCACTCGCCATCTTGGACTGTTCAGTCATTAATCGATCAATCTCTGCTTGCAATCGTGTTTCAAGTTCCTTTGCGGCAAGTCTCGCGGCGTCGACGCCTCGCTGCGCTTGCTCGCTAGCTTCTTGCGCAGCCTTCTTGGTTTTTTCGAAGGACGTCTCAATCTGCTTCTTCTCGTTGAGCAGTGTGTCGTATTGTGCACGAAGCCGTTCGATCTCGGATACAGCTGAGTCGCGCTCGCGCTCGAGGGCAGCCGCTTTAGAACTAGCATCCTTCATCAGTTCCTCTGCCTTTTCAGCAAACACTTTTTCCTCAGTTTTGGCGCGAACTTCTGTTGCCGACAGAGTTTCACGTATAGTCAATGACTCGTTCGTTAAACGCTCGATTTCTTTCTGAAATCGCAAAGCTTCAGCTGATGCGGCGCTCTTGATGGCATCGATTTCGCTTTGATTTGCCGTCTTGAGGCTTTCCAACTCACTTGCATACGTGCGGGCGCTTTCTTGCGCCTTCGCCGTGGCGACAGATAAATCAGAAGCACTCTTCTCGAGCTGATTACGTAGCTCTGAAATATTTTCTTGTAACGCTGCCAATTCAGACTTTCCGTCGTCTTGTAATCCCAAGAGTTGCTTCTCCAAAGCTTCCTTTTCGTTCGTTAATCGATCAACAGTTTCTTGAAGCTTGGCCATTTCGCGCAAGTTACCTTCCTGCTTCTGGGCCAAGTCTGCTTCCATCTTTTGCTTTTGCTTGTTCGAGTCGTTAAGTGTGCGCTCGATTTCGTCCTTGAGTTCCTTTTCCCTCTTGTTGGCGTTTGACTCGGCGACACTCAGAGCCTTCGAGGCTGACTCGAGTTCAGAACGGAGACGCGACAGCTCTTGTGGAGTCACTTCCGGTTTTTTAGAAGCGTCTTGCGTCATCTTGCTCTGCAACTCCGAAATCTTCTTGTTCAGCTCCGCGGCTTCGTTTTGGGCATTCCGTGCGTCTGCCAATGCGGCTCGCGCAGCACGCTCAGCCTCTTCAACAGCTAATCTCCCTTCGTTGGAATCCCAGAAAGTTTTCAACTCGTCTTCATACTTCTTTGCCTTGGCCAGCGCCTCCCGTGCGTCTGCTTCCATGACTCTGATGCGTCGCGTCTCATTCTTGTATTGGGATTCAAGCTCGCGGCGATAACGATCGGTATCAACCTTGATTTTTCTAATCTCAAAGGCGGCATCTCGTTCTGCAATTTCTGCTTCTCGCTCAACCTGACGAATCATCGTTGTCAACTCGGAGACGCGCAAATTCAGCCCTGCATTTTCCTCCCTCAAAGCCTTGACGCGTTCTTCGAGAGCGTCTGCACGCATATCATTCCGCTCAAGAGCCTTGTTGGCCGCCTTAAGCTCTGCGACCGAACGCTCTAGTGTTGCGATTTTTTGCTTGAGACGATCGACTTGTTCGTAAGCCTCATTCTTAGCAATCTCTTCAGATTTCAAGCGCTTTTGAAGTTTGCTCACTTCTTCGGCGAATGAAGTGTTTTCCTTTTCAAGCTCGATGATGCGCTCATTCGCCTTGCCATCAACGTCTGCCAATTGGTAAGCGTATTCCAACTCTGCTTGCTCTGAGCTAGATTGAAGCTCTCCTAGTTCCACTTCGAGTTGTGCACTTCTTTTGTTTGCTGCCTCAACCTGTGCTTCTAACTCTGAAATACGCTCTGCACTCTCAGCCTGCGCGCTTAACTTGACCGCCTCTAACTCGTCCTGAAGCGCTGCCGCGCGCTCGCGTTCGCTCTCGACAGATTGCTTCAGAGAAGAGATTTCCATATTCTGCTTATCCAATTCTGCTTTGGCGCTCTCCAACTGTGACACCGCGTCACGTAGCTGTGCTTCGTTCTCTCGCCCGCTCTCTTTCATGGCCTCGACAGATCGCTTCGCCATGAATACATCAATGTTCTTGAGCCAACTGTCCCTGTCCATGCCAACAAAAGTCTCAATGGTAGGCGGTGCAGATGTCTCAGCCATCTGTGATGCTTGCTGTTCCTTGCGCTTCTCCATGAATACATCAATGTTCTTGAGCCAACTGTCCCTATCCATGCCAACAAAAGTCTCAATGGTAGGCGGTGCAGATGTCTCAGCCATCTGTGATGCTTGCTGTTCCTTGCGCTTCTCCATGAATACATCAATGTTCTTGAGCCAACTGTCCCTATCCATGCCAACAAAAGTCTCAATAGTAGACGGCACTTCGTCGACTTTTTGGGCCATTTGCTGTGCTTCCTTGGCTTCAGCCTGGGCTTTCGCTTCCATTTCAGCCCTCTTCACTTCCGCTTCTACCAGACGCTCGCGTTCTTCTTGCGCAGCCTCGGCCTTGGCTTCACGCTCGCGCTGTTGGCGTTCACGCTCAGCTTGTGCAGCCTTAGCCTTGGCTTCACGCTCAGCTTGTGCAGCCTCGGCCTTGGCTTCACGCTCGCGCTGTTGGCGTTCACGCTCAGCTTGTGCAGCCTTAGCCTTGGCTTCACGCTCAGCTTGTGCAGCCTCGGCCTTGGCTTCACGCTCGCGCTGTTGGCGTTCACGCTCAGCTTGTGCAGCCTTAGCCTTGGCTTCACGCTCAGCTTGTGCAGCCTCGGCCTTGGCTTCACGCTCGCGCTGTTGGCGTTCACGCTCAGCTTGTACCGCTCGCGCTTTGGCTTCACGCTCAGCTTGTGCAGCCTTAGCCTTGGCTTCACGCTCAGCTTGTGCAGCCTTGGCCTTGGCTTCACGCTCGCGCTGTTGGCGTTCACGCTCAGCTTGTACCGCTCGCGCTTTGGCTTCACGCTCAGCTTGTGCAGCCTTAGCCTTGGCTTCACGCTCAGCTTGTGCAGCCTTGGCCTTGGCTTCACGCTCGCGCTGTTGGCGTTCACGCTCGATTTGCGCAGCACGCACCTTGGCTTCTTTTTCTCTCGCCGCTTGTATTTTGGCTTGCTCCTCCATCGCCTTGAGCTGTTTCTGACGAACGTTTTCTGCGTCGCGAGACTTGAAGTATATCTGAATCGCTTGACGCACGGACTGCGGCACGTCGGACGCCGGCGTCGCTTCGACGCCTGCAATCACTTTGCAAATAGCCTTGTCAAGTTTTGCGTTCGTCGCCGCGACGCGACCAGCGAATTCAGCCGCACCCGAAACTTGAGAAAAGCTCTCCGCAAAGTTGATTCGCAGCAGCTGTCTTCCTTCGAGAGTCGTCAGCAACTTTCGATATACGGTGCCATAGTACAACGTCACGAATAAACCGACAACTTGCTCAAACGCAGCAAGCGGAGGATTCGATTCTAGGCTTTCAAGAACGGCATCGATCGAAACCGTCGACGTGATCGTCGCGAGAGCTATCCCCGCCACAGCGAGCTCCGCGACACCGCGTCGCATCGCGGTATCGCGAAGCTTTAGGTATTCGTCCCAATCCAAATCGTCGTCGAAATCAATACGTCCTTCCAGCGTCAAGTCTTCCAAAAGCGAAGACGTCTCGCTCGCCGCTTTGTTCGTCAACGACTTGACCGCCCGATCCGCCTGCTTCTCATCGATCGCTGGGAAAATCTTCGACAACCGTTCCACGACGACGACGTCCAAAGCCATTCCAGACGACGAAGAAGACGCGGACGAAGACAAAGACGAAGAACCGCCCACCTCGTCCACCAACGCCTTACCCAAACTCTTCGCATCCGCCGTCGAGATCCCATCCTCGCGCGCGCCATCCGTTCCCTTCTCATTCTCCTCCCCTTCGTTCGCCGCCGATGACGACGAGGACGCAATCAAACGCCTACCGCGCGTCTTCGTATTCCGCGTCCTTCTATTCGGTTTCGCCGTCGCTCGAGTCGCCTTCGCCCCGTCTCTCGCGACGACGCGTCGTCCGGACCCCACCGCCGCCGTCGCCTCCAACGCCGACATCACGTCTCAGCGCAATCACCACCAGCGCTCGTCGAGCGATTCCAATCCCGTCCGTCGTCAGTCGCACCGCGAAAGCGCCGCTCGACTTTGGGCTCTTTTCAAAAATCCAATCAGTCAACCGACTGTGACCGATTTGATTCGTTTCGAATCGAATCGTTCGACTTTCGACTTTCGACGAAACTTCCCTCCCCGACGCGACTCGACTCGACTCGATCGTCCGTTATCCGTCCGTCCGTTATCCGTCCGTCCGCTCCGGGTCGGCCGAAGACTGCCGCCATCGGGTCACCGAACGACGCTGGATGGATAGACGCTGTCGCCGAGCGGACGTCCCTAGTAGATCGATGATAGTCTTAAATAGGTTTATAACGCGATTCATGAGTTCATACAGTATTGATTAATCCATCTATGTTGTGGGTTGGATCCATTGGGTACAAATGTTGATAGATGGATACTTGTGATTTATAATACGAGTACATAGAAGTGTGTAGGAGCGGCTCGCGTTCGCGACGTCAGACGCCGACGACGACGACGACGGACGGCGACGACGACGAGACGATGCCGACGACGACGCGAAAACGAGCGTCGGGAAAGCCGTCGTCTTCCTCACCGCCCGGTACCGGCGGCGGCGGCGGCGGGATGACGCGAGAGGAGGCGAAAGCGCGACTCGCGGCGCTCGCCGGTGGCGGCGGCGCCGCGCGCGACTCGGACGGTGGGTTTTTAGAACGCGCGGTAGCGCGCGGACGACGACGAGACGTAGGGCGGGACGACGGCGACGGCGACCACGCGTTGGGGTTGTTCGGGACGGATGCCATGGATGAGGACGGTGAGGCGGCGGTGAAGGCGGCGAGACGGATGGCGTTCGGAGAAGAGGATGAGTTTGGAGGACGCGATGAGGCGGAAGACGGCGGAAGAAGCGGTTCGGAAAGCGACGATTACGACGACGAGTTCGGGATGGATGGGTTGGATGATGGTGTCGGCGCGTTGAGTGGATCGGAGGATCTCGATGGGATGGATGACGTCGGACGGGGAGGGAAGGGGAAGAAGAACGCGCGAGAGCGGAGGAAACGCGGCGCCGCGAGCGAGGAGTTTCGAGAGGATGGGAGACTTCGAATGCGAGGTCCGATCGAGATGGAAGGGGCGGAGTACGCGGGGAAGAGTGCGAGGAGGAGTGATTTCGCGCGGGATGAGCCCGAGGAGGTATCTTCGGAGGAAGAGGACGAGGACGATTCCGACTCTGACCCGTACGCGGACGAAGACGACGACGCCTACGTCGGATTCAATCCGGAAAGTGCGGCAGCGGACGACGATGACGAAAACGAAGACGATCAAGACGACAATAAAGACGGTTCCGATGATTCTGACTTTGATGCCGAGGGTGCGAGAGCGCGGGATTTACTAGGCGCGGCGACTGAGGGCGACGACGATCTGGCGAGAGAACTTCAAGCGTTTAGACAAGAGGAGGAACAGACGAAGAAGCTCGTCGATACCAAGGCGCAGCACGTGAGTAAGGGCAAAGCGGTGAGAGCGCAACGCACGTTGTGGGAGCGCGCGCTTCACGCTCGCATTCGTTTGCAAAAGGCAATGACGAGCGCCGCCAAGCTGCCGACGGCGCTGGCTTGTCGCGGATTGAAACGCGCGTCGCCCGACGTCGAGGACTCCATGGATGCCCTCTCCAGAATGGCGAAGAAGACGCTGCGCACGTTCACTTCTCTCCAGACGGCTCTCATGTCGAACATTTCGGACATTTCTGGAAGCGCCGATTTGAAGTCGGGCGCAACAGTCGTGGACGTTGCAGGAGACGTGGACGACGTCTGGTCTCGCACTGACGCCGCTTACAGAGCCTTTGGCAACTACAGAGACTCCACCTGTGATAGATGGTATCGTAAATCGGCAGTGTCCGTCGGTAACACGAGCGGTGGCGGAGCTGCGGGCCTGAAGGCTTTCAATCAGTCCATCTCGCAGCAAGTGTCGTCGACGATGCGAGCGCCAGCGCGCCTGATTGAAAAGTCCCAGCCGCCGAAGCGCAGCGCCCCTCCTCGGTTGGGCGAGCGTAAGTCTGCCCCGGCGACTGGTGACGACGATGACGAAGACGTGAGCGATGAGGACAAGATTGGTGTCGAGGGCTTGCAAGACGGCGAAGCGCGCGAGGAGGAGCTCTTCGACGATGTCGATTTCTACGAGCAACTCTTGAAGGAATTCCTCGAGAGCGGCAACGACGCCGGCGCTGCCGGCGCCGCGACGCTCACAAAGGCTGTGAAGCGTCGCAAGGTTGTCGATAGAAAGGCGAGCAAGGGTCGGAAGCTTCGGTATCACGTACAGGAACCGCTCGTCAACTTTATGCAAGCCAACGACGTCGAAATCCCAACCTGGGCCGAGCGCATCTTCACGCAGCTCTTCGCCTCGCACGCGTAGATGAACACAAACTTGATTCATTTCGACGAACGAATGGTGGTTATTCAGCCGCTTAGGCGTTGTAACACAAACATTAGCAAAGTTAGTTTGATTGACGCAAATGACACACATCGATTCTTTTGCGCGCCACCACTTAAAAGGAGCCTCGTAAAAATTTCAGAACACTACTTCAAGTAACGCAAAACGGTACCGTTCGGCGGTCGCGTGACGTAGCGTGGCGTGGCGTCGCGTGGTGTCGCGTGGCGTCCCGTGGCGTCGCGTGATGGATTCATTCATTAGCGCATCGTGGAAAAAGTCTTGAAATTTGCGTTGGCATCCGTCAACCGTCACGCCGCGGGCGCGCTTTTGGGTTGACTGATCCTCTGACGCGGATGTCGCACTCGTTCGTAGAACTCCTCCCAATACGGAAGCTCCCAGTTGCGTCCGATCTCGCGCGCGAGATCCCAAGAACTCAGGATTCCGGTGAAGACGCCTTCGCCGTCGGTCACGATTACGTGGTGCACGCGATTTCGCATCAACAGCGCCGCCGCCTCATCCTTGCCCATCCAAGGCGACGCCACGACCACAGACTTGTTCGCCACCGCACCACATTTACAATCGAGCGGAACTTTCTCGAGCCACCACTCCAGGGCGTCTCTTTTCGTGATCACCTACGAGTTCGGTTAGAATTGAGACGCAACGAGAACGACGATGCGCGCGCGTCGCGTCGCTTCGCGTCGCGCGCGTCCATCCCGCGAGCGCGCTTACCCCGACCGGTTTCCCGACATCCAAAACCACGACGCACCCAACCCCGTCGTACGCCAACGCGTGTACCACAGACTCTATCGTGTCCTCCGAGCTCGCAGTCAAACAACTACGACGACGACGTCAATGTCAATAAAAATGTCAGTCACACATTCACGAGAAATGAAACAATAAAAATCACTCCATCCTCGCCGTGACGACCGAGATCACGACGACGCGGCGGAGGGGAAAAACGCAAACACGCACGATCGCGCCGGGGTCATGACGTCTCCAACGCGCGCGCTCATCGGCGCCATGTTTCTCAATCAATCAATCAATCAGTCAGGCAGTAAAGTCTTTTTTTTGTCGCCATCTGCGGTGGGCGCGCGCGATCCAACCCATGCAGTGTGGTTATACTGTTTAACCATATACCTAGGGTTTACAGAGCGCAATGCAGAATGTGCATTTGCGTCTCGAAACCGACGATGTCCGACGACGGACGACTGAAGCCGACGCGTAGGACGGACGGACGAGACGACGGACGAAACGTCGACGGCGCGCGCGTGTCGACGTCTCGTTTCGTGCGCGCGCGTCGACGGATCGCGATACATAATAGGATAAACTGGGGGTTGTATTTACGTGCGGGGGATCGAAAAATTGATTGCATCGAATTGGAATTGAATTTCGACAAACGTTTCGTCGTGCGGAAGCCGGAACGATGAGCGGTGACGGACGACGACGACGACGGGGGGGACAGAACGATGAGGATGATGACGACGACGACGACGCGCGCGGTTCACCGGCGTACGGGCGATGGAAAACATCCAACGCGAGCGATGACGGCGGCGATTTGCCGAGCGCCGAGTCCAACGCCGAACGCGCAAAGGGGTTACTTTCTCGATTTCAGACGCATCAACGCGCGGTGGCGTTACAAAAACGTAACGAGCGGAGTTATTTAAACACGAGCGGTGGGAGAGACGTGGATACGGCGTCGATGGCGTCGAGTGAGACGCGATCGAACGCGACGTTGAGCGAGAGGGACTTCGCGACTTCGGAGAACTGGAAAATTCCGACTCGAGTGCCCGGAAGAGACCGGTTCGGGGCGTCGGCGGCGAAAGCAAAATCTATCGCGAAAACGTTGCAGGTGAAACACGCGAGAGGAGGCGGGGGGGAGCAGTTTGACGTGGTGGAGAATGCGCGATTGGCGCTCGAAGCGAAGGATGCGCAGTTGCAAAAAATGGCGGCGCGACTCGCGGAGTTGGAACGCGCCAAGGATGAGGCGCAGATTGGACGCGCGAGGGGTGAGATGCGAGAGTTTCAAGCGCAAGCGACAGATTTAGAGGGTGAGATGAAAGAGGCGATGCGTAGACTTCGAGGTGGGAGTGATGGTGGAGGAAGAAACAGTGACAACGCGCAGTCGTTCGAGGCTGTTCGGAGATCAGCGCCAGTGGCGTTCGGCGCGAGAGAAGATTCAGATGCGTCGGTGTCGGAAGATCGAGGTGATGAGGATGCCGGTCCGCTCCAAAAAGAAGGCAGCGGAGACGATGCGATGCCGATGACGACGCCGCCACCGGTACCGTCTGGGAAAATCGTAGAGGGTGGAGTGCTCACGCCGAGTGGACGCATCGTTGGCAGCGCTTTGAAGCCGACGTCGACGCCGGCGTCTCGTAGGAAATCCGCTGCCGAAGCTCTAGATACGCCAGGAATAGCTAGAAACGTCATGTTTCACGCCGAGGAGGAGTACTCGGACGCCGGGGTGCAGGTGGACGCCAAGGAGGTTGCCGAACTTCGCAACGAATTGCGTGAAGTGCGGATGGCGCTCAAGAGCGCGTTCGGCGTGAGCGAAAAGCTCGTGGAACAGTGCGAGAAGAAGAACGCAGAGCTCAAGGAAAAGTCAACCGTCATCAAGCTCGCGCGAGAGGAGGTTGAAAAGTCTAGGAAAGATTTGAAAAAAGCGATTAGCGCGAAGAAGGAATTGGAAAGGCGAGTCGAAGAGCTCGAGCGTCGCGGCGGCTCCACTGCAACTGATGGAGACGCGAACCTGCGGAACCACTTGGTCTCGCTGTCGCAAACGGTGGAAAAGGCAAAGCGTTCGCACGCTGGACTGATGGATGTCATCAAAAGTGCCATAGGTGTCAACGCCGAGCTTAGCCCAGACGTGGTGTTTACCGTGCTCCCGATTTTGTCGAGCCTCGCCGTTCGGGGCGACATGGCCAACGCGCTCGTATCTGGCGGCGCCTTGGACGGCTTGTCCAACGTGTTGGAGATTTTCGCCGACGATGCATCCATCTGCTGCCGCGCTTTAGAAGCGATCGAATCCATCTGCCGTCTCGGTGCGGATTCTAGCGTGGTTGTGCACGACGCTGAAATCATCGAGCTGCGTTCGACGATGACGGATCAAGCCATCCAAGCCTGCGGTGCCGCCGTCTGTCGGTCCATCGCCGACCATCTCGAGGAGGCATCTGTGTGTGAGACGGCGTGTAGCGTCGCCCTCGCGTTTGCCGAGTTTGGAGATCACAGAAACATTCAATTTCTCGTGCAACGCTGCGACGTCGTCTCCACCCTGGTTGAGGCGTCCAAAGCGCACGGCTCGGACGAAGACGTCCAACGCGCGTCGTCGTGCGCCATCGCCGCGTTCGCGTCGTGCGACGAGGAAACGAAAAATATTGTCGAATCTTCGGGTGCCATGTCGCGATTGAAGAGATGCGTCCACGATTTAGGTTTAGACGACGCCGTTCGTCTCTTTCCAAATGTCAAGCGTTGGATTTCGTCATCGAAAAAGAAATCCCGCGACGCCGACGGCGACGCCTCGACGGAAACCGGCGCGAACATCGACGCGGCGCGCCGCAAATCCGCCGCCGTCGCTTCAAACGATATTTCCGACAATCTTTAACCCATAAAAAAGATTTCGAGTCAATACGCGATTGGGTTCGGTACGCGCGGTTGGTTCGTCGCCTCGAGGATATCGCTACAAAGCGTGTACATAATAAAGTTGCTGGCTGTCGCGTTTCTTGTATCATTCACATCAACAATCATTCTTACGTGCGCGTACTAGTAGTATTTACACGCGTGCATCGATCGATCCGTGCGGTACATCCGTCGACGGACGACGCGCGCTTCATCTTCTTAACGTCTATCGCTTCTTCTTCACCGGCTCTTCCTCCTTCTTCCCAGACATCCCCGCGATCACGGCGATCACGGCGATGACGATCCCGGCGACGATCGCGTTCTTCTTCTTATCGTCACCCGAGCTCGAGCTCGTCGTCTTCTTCGCCGGCGTCGCCGGTTTCGGTTCCGCAGCGATCGGTGCCGACGCGGTCGCGGGCGGTGCCGATGCCGTTGATTTTTTCGCCTTTTTCGAAGCCTTCTTTTCTTTTTTAGACATCGACGGCGCCACCGCCGGGGTCGTCGTCGTCGTCGGTTCCGTCGTCGGTGCCGTCGTCGGCTTCGTCGTCGTCGTCGGTGCGCTCATCGTGGTCGAATTCGAACGCGAATTCCAGGAGTTCCGAAATGTGACGCATTCGATCAATCAATTCCCGCGTTTCCCGCCTTGTTCTCTCCCACTGGGTGGGTTTCCATTCGGCAAATCTGGTGGCATCCATACGACCCATTCGTATGTACATACAGTATAATTAAAACCACGTGTACTCTGAGTGTAAAATATAATCCAGCCAGCCTGGTTCGGTGCCGACGGACAGATTTGTTCAAAGAAGATTTTTTCCATCGTCGGGGTGATATTTTTATCTTACTTGATGGCAATGTTTTATACTATTATATGTTCTATTTGTATGTATTTAATGGTGTTATACAGCTAGTAGTGTATATGTGTTCTATTTTATCGCGGCGCGTCCGTTCGTCTCTTCGACTGGATGGTGCTTGTTGACTGACTGACTACCACCCCGTCCCGGTTCGTCGGTCGGTCGTCCGGTCGTCCGAGCGTTGGATTTCGCCCGGGATGAGCGACGACGAGGACGTCGGTGGTAACGACGACGCGTCCGAGGACGAGTTCGCGGTGGTGAGTTCGACGCCGTCATCGTCGGTTCGCCGGGCGAAGGCGACGCGGACGAAGGCGTCGCCGGCGATCGGACGAATGGGTTCGTCGGTCGCGGCGCCCGCGTCGTCGATATCGTCGATATCGTCGTCGTCGTCGTCGGAGATGAAATCTACGTCTTCGGAGAGGTTCGGGTACGTTCCGCCGTCTTGCGGATGTCCCGGACCCGTCTCCGGGGAAGAAACTCTGAGC